>Ga0210057_1004086_pt1 | contig 19678 bp, 17 predicted proteins | sample CryGeyCG2114_010_2_FD_183968 | JGI IMG/M metagenome (GOLD analysis project Ga0210057, IMG submission 183968) | Groundwater microbial communities from aquifer - Crystal Geyser CG10_big_fil_rev_8/21/14_0.10 (SPAdes) (version 2) | ecosystem: Environmental > Aquatic > Deep subsurface > Groundwater ...
GGCCTAATAACACTATTGAAGTAAAGCGAGACATAATTAACCAACCCAACCCCGAGTCTTGCAGGTTTTTACCCTTACCAAGCAAAGATAGCGAAAGCTATCAAAATCTTTTTGAACTATTTGATATGTTAGGAGAAGCAGAAGATGCGAAAATTGAAGTTGATGATGGATTGGAAAAAATGTTTGTTTTATATGATTTAAGAAAAAATGATTTTAGAGTGAGCGGTTTAAGAGATCGCTATGACAAAGATGAATTACCTGAGACTGACGCAGGTGTTGTCTATGACTTAACGAGAATTTCTGAAGAATGGTTTACATATAAATATTATCGTCGCTATAACGATGAAGACGGTAGGGAGCGATGGGAATATCTACCTGAAAGACAAGACGATTTTGACGAAGAAAGATGGCAAAAGTTTAGCGAAAAGAGGCGAGAGTTTTTAGATACGTTTCTAGAAGATATTGATTTTGAAAACAGGTTTTTTGTAGCTAGAGGAATTCAAATTGGAGGGCATGAATTACCGATTAAACCCGATGTTCTAGTGATTGCTGGTTTCGACCGATGGTGGATTGGGCCGACAAGAGACCCCAGTGCTGAGAGTGGCTTTTCTGACGCATTATATCTTCCAGAAAATCCATCCGTTATTTCACTGGCGGAATTTGTAGAAACAAATGGCATGGCTGTTTGGAAAGTGCTTGACGAATCATTTACAAAAGAAAGTGATTGCCTTTGGAGTTTTTCATACTCAAGAGAAGAAGTTTTAAACATGAATGCCGCCTCTTTCTTTGCAGATAGTAGAAGACACATGGACCAGATGGGAGATGACCGTCACCTAGCAGATATGGCTTTAATGAGTAAAATGACAGCTCACCTTGCTGGCATGTGGGATATTGCAAGAATTGTTAGATACTTCAAAAAGAATGACATTCCTGAGTTAGAGGCTGCATTCAGGAGTCTTTATGAAAGTCGGGTAGACAAACTTATGAGGTCTGTATCGGGTGAAGACTTGCTCAGTTTAGTTGGAGCAACACCTCCGCTAGGTGCTGATGTAATCTCTCCAGTGGGAGATATCCCAGGATATGAGGAAGAGAAAGAAGAAAAAGAACCAATTGACCCACAAGAGAATAGGCTAACAAAAAATACCGATGTGGTCGATATATCTGCTGTTTTTGCTGACCCGCATAATATCCAATATTTATTGGAAGATACAGTTGGCACAGAGACTATGTCAATTGCTTCTTTTATTGATGGTTTTTCAAGGGTAGAGTTTAACAATGAAGAAGATTTAGAAAGAGTGATATTGGATGCTGCATATTTGCCACTAAACTCAATAGAGAAAGACTAAAGCTTCTAGCTTATAGATATTAATTTTTGCTTTTCATTTTTTGTTCGAGCCGACTTTTTGCGAGGCCAGAGGCCGAGCTAGAAATAGTGCGGTGGCTGGGTGGAGGCAGCCACCGCTCCGCTTAAATGAGTTCGGATTTGTTCGTAAACCACCACCATACTGACAATGGAGGATTTTGTAGGTGCAGCGCACGCTGCGCCGCCATTCGCAGCCAGCGCTGCAAACTCATATGTAATAGGAATTAAAAAAATGAATGCGCAAAAATTGTCCTGCAAAGCAGGACACACAAAGTGTAATATTAAAATATGTCTAATCTTAGATATATCGCTTATTGCAGAAAGAGTACCGATGAAAAAGACAAACAAGTCTTGTCTATTGAAGCACAAATTGCCGAGCTTCAGGAATTTGCCAAGAGAGAAAATCTGAAAATAGTTGAATTTATCACTGAAAGTAAAACCGCCAAAGTGCCAGGAAGAACAGAGTTTAATCAAGTTCTCAGTATGATTGACAAAAGAATAGCTAACGCCATTCTCTCTTGGCATCCAGACAGACTGGCGAGAAACAGTATTGACGGTGGCAAGATTATTTATATGCTAGACACCGGCAAACTTCTGGACTTGAAATTTCCAACCTTCTGGTTTGACAATACTCCACAAGGAAAGTTCATGTTAAATATTGCTTTTGGCCAAAGCAAGTATTATGTTGATAATTTGAGTGAGAACATCAAAAGAGGTAATCGTCAAAAATTGAGAAATGGTGTTTGGCCAAGCAAAGCTCCGCTTGGATATTACAACGAACCAACACTTCGTTCTATTGAAGTAGACAAAGAGAAATCTCTATTTGTCAAGAAAGCATTTGAGAAGTTTGCCAACAAAACGGTTTCTTTGACTGAAGTGGCTAAATATTTACATTATTTTGGGATTAAAAGAAGAGTTAGTGGGAAGCCTCTCACAGTTGGTTCTATTAGAAAAATGCTCTCTAATGAGTTTTATGTTGGTATCATGACTTACGCAGGCATTAAGTACGAGGCTTCCCACAAAACCTTTATTTCAAAAGAGCTTTTTCAAAAAGTTCAAGAAAGATTAAAAGAGATTAGTAAACCACGCAAGCGTGGCCACAATTTTGCTTTTACAGGGTTTATCAAATGTGGAGAGTGTGGTGCAGCGGTTACTGGTGAAGAGCACATTAAAAACTATCCTACAACTCGAGGAGAAGTGAAATATATTTACTACCGCTGCACCAAAAAGATTAAACCCTGCACTCAAAAATACATTTCTGAGCCAAGGCTGGAAGAACAAGTCAGAGAAATAATCAGACCTTGTGGAATGCACGAGGGCTGGAAGCCTTATTTTGAAGGGTGGATGGCCAGAGATGAGAAGCTAGAAAAGCAAAATTATGAGCAAACTTTAGCCAAACTTCAAATTGAATTACAAGAGCTTGATACTAAGCTTAACCGCCTACTTGATGCACATCTAGACCAGGTTCTTGAACCTGAAGTGTATCAGAAGAAAAAGAATGAACTTTTTGAAAAGAAATTAAAAATCCAAGAGAAAATGGCTGTAGCGAAAGAAAAAGGAAGTGTTTGGCTCGAACCTATGAGAGAGTTTATGGATTGCGCCATTCTGGCGCAAAAAATCGCGCGTGTTAAAAATAATCCCCATGAACTTTCTTTCATCGGGAAAAAAGTCGGCTCGAACTATTTGTTTTTAGATGGTCTGCTAAAAGCAGACCGCAAATACGAGTTTGCAGCGCTGGCTGCGAATGGCGGCGCAGCGTGCGCTGCACCTACAAAATCCTCCATTGTCAGTATGGTGGACCCTCCGGGAATCGAACCCGGAATTTACCCATGCGAAGGGTATGGTATACCGTTTGCCTAAGGGCCCTTTATTTAAGCACAGTGAGTGGGTTAAGCTTTGCGCCTGCTCGTATTAACTCAAAATGAAGATGAGTTCCAGTTGACCTACCCGTTGATCCCATCTGACCTATCGTATCACCCCTATTTACAGTTTGGCCAATTACAACATATATTTTTGAAAGGTGAGCATATCGAGTTTGTGTCCCATTACCATGATCAATCACTACGCGGTTTCCATAGCCATAATTGTCCGGCCATCCTGCTACAATCACCGTTCCAGCATCAGCGGCCAAAATTGATGGAGCTGCTCTGTTGGCAATGTCAATTCCAGGATGATACCAAGAATAATATTGTGTTATAGTTCCAGCTGTTGGCCAAACAAAACTTCCTGAAGCCACAACAGTGCCTGCATCTGGAGTGATTTGTCTAACACGAGCAACCGGTGACCAAGGAGTTTCATCAGGTTTGACACCATCCGGAACAATAATTGTTTGTCCAATTGCTAGCTCAAATGTTTCATCGTTTACAAAAGTATTGTATGGAAAATCAACCATGGCCTGCGGTGAAGTGTCATATTTTTTTGCAATTGAATAAACACTGTCCCCCTTTTGCACTTTATGCATTATTCCTGTTACTGGCAATATTTCTAGCGTCTGCCCTACTTTAATTGAATCTTTAGATTTCAAATCATTTTGCCAACGAATTGTATCTTCTGAAATACCAAACTTTTCAGCAATCACACTGACAGTGTCGCCTGGTTGTACTGTGTACTCAACAATTTTGTCGCGCGCTTTTTGAGAGATTAAAGTTTCATAACTTTCATCGCTAATTGATGCAGATAAAACTGATGATGGAGATTGAGCCTCCCAAGGGTCTACTCCATTCCCAGGAAATTCTTCGGCAATAATCGGAGCTACTAGTGCACCAAACGCCGTAATGCCTGCCATACCAGAATGAATTAAGCGCTTGGACATTCTACCTCGCTGTTTGTATAGGAGTACGACCAATATTCCTTTACCCTTTTCAAATCTCTGAAATGTTAAAGCCAGGCTAGCTACTATAAATAAGTAAAGCTCTTGAACGAACCCTCGAAGATCATGACTTATACTCCGCAAATTGTCTTTAATAGATTGCATAGCGGTAAGTAACTACATTATCACACGCTTCAGGCGGTAGTCAAAGTTTTTAAGAAGTCTTCGTTGTTATCAGTTTTTCTCAAACGATCAAGCAGAGCTTCAGTTCGTTCATCCTCGTGCATCATGTCAAGCATTCGCCTGAGAGTATGAATTCTAGGTAAAAGCTCGCGTCCATACAGGAGTTCCTCTTGCCTGGTGCCACTCCTTGTAACATCAATTGCCGGGAAAATTCTTCTCTCGGCCAATTTTCTTGTCAAATGAAGCTCCATGTTTCCAGTTCCCTTAAATTCTTCATAAATAAGATCGTCCATTCTGCTCCCTGTTTCAACCAAGCAAGTACCAATAATAGTTAATGAGCCACCGTTCTCAATTTTTCTGGCTGCACCGAAAAACTTTTTAGCTGGCTGCAAGGCTGAGGGATCAAAGCCTCCAGTTAATGTTCTACCTGAAGTCGGCAAGGCGAGATTGTAGGCACGTGCCAATCTTGTAATGGAATCCAAAACCATGATCACATCATGTCCAGCTTCAACTAAACGGATTGCCCGATCAAGACCAAGCTCGGCGACACGAGTTTGCTGAACTGGATCCTCATCAAAATTAGATGCTGCCACCTGCCCTTTTCCATCAGTTTCTTTTTCAATGTGACGTGTAATGTCGGTAACCTCTTCCGGTCGTTCCCCTATTAAGGTCGCCATCAAATAAACATCCGGGTGGTTTTTAGCAATTCCAGTAATAATGTCTTTAATCAACCAGGTCTTACCAGCTTTCGGAGGGCTGACAATTAGACCACGCTGGCCAAATCCAATCGGAGCAATCAAATCAACAACTCTGGTTGTCATGATATCTTTGTCTGTGGACAACTTAATTTGCTTGTCAGGGTAAATTGCAGTCAAACTTTCAAAATCTGGTCTCTGAGCCATTTCGTTTGGGGGTTCTCCATTCACACTCTCTACCTTTAATAGTCCCCAATATCTTTCATTCTCTTTTGGACGCCTTGCAAGGCCTCCAACCAAATCTCCATTTCTCAAGTTAAAACGCCTAATCTGGGAGGCTGAAATGTAAATATCATGATTAGAAGGATGAAATTCTGGCCTCAATAAGCCCGATCCTTCATTTGCCACATCAAGAACTCCCTCAACTTGCTCCGTTGGGAGCCCTGAATCAGGAAGCACTCTATCGTCAACTACTAAATTGTTATCCTTATCTTGATCTGTTTCTTTTACTGCCATTTTGAATTCTCTTAAATATAAGCGGGCAATTTCTTAAGAAGTAACTAATTTTAGTTTAGAGCATAGATATTGTCAAATGTTTTTATACGAATCGTGCGGACCGACAAAAAAGAAAATCGCAACATCTCCATTCTTAGACCAGACAAAGAATAATCTATTGCCTTTGTCAATACGAATTGTCCAAATCTCACGCCCGGAAAGCTTCTCTAGTTTAAGTGAGGGGTGTTTGGGATTCGCAGCAAAAATCTCCAACACCTTATCAATCGACTTCACTCGCCTCTTGTTGTTTTTGGTAAATTTGCAATAGACACTATTAAATTTCGGTAAATAGTGTATTTTGGGCATTTTCCAGGTTTAAAGCTTGTGAAGATAATCTATTGCATCCTCAACTTTGTCAAATGTAACTCCGGCTCCTTTTTCGTAATCTTCCTTGGCCTCTTCAGCCATTTTTAGAAATTTGGGAGAAATATCGAGTGATGGCTTTGAGGTTCCGGTCACAAAAGACCCAAAAAGCATTCTTCCAAGCTCGCTTAGGGTCATGCCATATTCTTTTGCTTTCATCTCAGCTTGAATTTTGAACTCAGGAGAAACATTGAACTTGATAAAGTCTGTTTTAGTCATTGTACTCATAGTTCCTATTATATACCCTTTTAGGTACCTGTCAATTTACCGGTTTTGCAATTACCAACAACCTCATTAATGTTTTGAGCAATAATACGTAAATACTCTTCTCTTTCCGCCTTACCTAGCCCCGTAAACTTCTCACTTACACTCCATTTGCCACCATACTTTTCCTGGATCTGCTCAAGTGATTTATCTTCACTGTCAGATAAAGAAACTAAAATCGAGTCTGCTTCTGGAAAAAACTGCCAAATGGTTGGATCTAAAACAACTATCTCATCACCCATTTTAATCTCAAGGATGTCGTGAGATTTGTCAGTTCCGTATACATTATCGCCTTTTAAGATATTAATCTTGTATGACCCTAAATCATTTTTAATCCAATCAGCAACTAACCGAGATACCTCACTGCAACTATTTTCTAATAACGTCCCAGGCTGGTCGCGGTAATCTTTAGGCAAGAAATCTAATATTTTGTTTTGAATCCTCTGGATATTCATAATTTAATTTGCTAACTTGTCTTCGTCAAAATGAAGTTTTGTGCCTTTGTGTCTCAAATAAAGTGGAGTATATCTTAATCCTCTCTGTTGTCTGTTTTCTCTATCCTTTTTTTCCCTTACCACCAAGTCTAAGTGTTTTTGAAAATAACTATATGTTGGCCTGTCTCTTAGTGCAGATCTGAATAAGTCTTCGGCTTCATCAAGCTCTCCTGATAATGCCAAAATGAAACCCGTGTTGTCTAGTACACTGCTATCACTTGGGTCATCTTTTAATGCTTGTCTCGCAGTTTTAAGACTCTCATCTTTCTTGTGCATTCTTAAAAGGGCAAGTGCTAGTCGACTTCGATATTCAGCGTTATCTGGTTTCAATGAGACTGCTTTACCCAAATGCTTTACTGCCTTATCTGCCTCTCGGTTCACCAAATATACTTCTCCTAAATGACGGTAATACTCTGCGTTGGTAGGGTCTAACCTGATTGCCTCTTCAATAGTCTCTTTAGCCTTCAACCAATCTTCACCTGTACTGTAATAGTAAATGTGATGAATGTAGTGAAACCATGCCATATCTGGCCAGTAAGAAATAGCTTTAAGGCAAGCTTCAAGCAATAGCTCATACTGCTGTGTGCGATTGTATCCCAGTATCAAGCCCATGTATCCGTTCAAATTGCGAGGATCTATTGCAAGAATTTTCTTTGAAGTCTCAACTACCAAATCTCCTCTGTGACCCTGCAACAAGATATGGAGACTTTTTATTAAATTTTCTAAACTGTCATCATCCATCCTTATTTTGATCTAAATATTCTTTTACACTATTAAATAGCCCTGACTCATTACTGTACTGAATATAATTTTTCACAGTACTAAACCAATCCGTGATAGTCGATCTAATAACCTTAATTTTTTCCTCGATTAGTTCTTGTGAAATCTCTACTGTTTCATTACTTCTGATAGCATCTCTGAAAGCCGATTCTGAAACTTCATCGCAAACACGAGCAATATCTGCACCAGAATATTGCTTCGTTAATTCAGCAAGTTTTTCATAATCTAGCTCTTTATGAGGTTTTCCTTTTAGATTGAGCTCAAACATTTTCTCGCGAGCTTTTTTATCCGGCGGCGTTACGAATAAGACTTTATCAAAGCGGCCTGGTCTCCTTAATGCAGAATCCACCTCCCAAGGTAAATTAGTGGCACCAATAATTAAGACTTTGTCGTTGTTGCTGTCTATGCCATCCATTTCCGTCAAGAACTGATTAACAAGGGTACGCAATACTCCAGAAGTTTTACCTCTACTCATGCCAATAGCATCTACTTCATCGAAGAAAAGTACCGAAGGAGCATTGTGTCTTGCCATTTCAAAACTATCATGCAGAGTCCGTTCCCCAACCCCAGAATAAGTTGAGATTAGTTCATGTATTGAAATGCTATAAAACTGGGCATCAATCTCTCCAGCTGTTGCCTTAGCAATATATGTCTTTCCGCAGCCTGGAGGGCCAAATAATAAAATCCCTCCCCCTGCCTTTTTGTTGTACTTTTCATATATCTCAGGATGTTGAAATGGGTAAATTATATCCGTTCTTATAGCCTCCTTTACATTCTCCATCCCAGCAACACCAGAAAAAGTTATCGACTCTCGCTTTTTAGTTTTATGAGGGTCGAATTGAGCGACATCTCCATCCATAGAGTCCTCTAGGGCAAATCCTATCTTTCTGTTTTCAGGTTTATTTACAAGCGATTTTATTTCGTTAATTGCCTTCTCAACGTTAATATCCTTATCTTCCACAAAAACCTCCTTCAAGAGTCTGTATGCCTCCTCATATTCTTTTTTCTTGTAAAGTTCCAACGCGAAGAATTTTTTAAAGTTTAAATCATTTGGATTTGACTCGAAAACTTGTTGAAGTGATGTAAGGTATTGATCATCAAATTTTTTCATAAAATTTTGTCAATGAAGCCGTAGGCTTGTGCATCTTCAGGAGTTAAAATAAAATCTCGATCAAAGTCTCTCAATATTTTCTCTTTTTCATTATTTGTGTTTCCAGCCAGTATTTCGGCACAAACATCCCGGACTCTCAGTATTTCTCTTGCTTGAATTTCGATGTCCGTTGCCTGACCCTGATGTTTACCATAAGGCTGGTGCATTAATACTGAAGCGTGCGGAAGAGCATATCTCTTACCTTTAGTACCTGCCGAAAGAATAATTGAAGCCATCGATGCCGCCATGCCAATTGCAATAGTAGAAACTTCACACGAGATATGACTTATGGTGTCAACTATCGCCAAACCGGAATAAACTGAGCCTCCTCCAGAATTAATATACAAAGTTATATCAGAGTCTGGATCTACTGCCTGTAAAAAAAGAAGTTGAGCGATGATCGAATTCGCATAAGTGTCGCTGATCTCTGCTTGTATAAAAACGATTCTGTCTTTGAGGAGTCTTGAATAAATATCATAAACTCTCTCCATTCCCGAAGAGTCTTTTTCGATTGTTACTGGTATTGAAAATTTGGCCATTTGAGCTATTATACTAAACCTTCCACCTACTTTCTACAGACATGCTCGCTGTCAAATTTCATGGCCTTGTAATTGTTATCTAGATTCTCTGATACGCGGAATTACCGTTTACGATTAATCACCTCAACAACCCAATCCTACTATTAAACTTAACCTCTCTTTTTGCAGCAAATACTAAAGGCTGTAAAGTTTGAACTGAATTGCGCATCATGGGTAAGCCTTCATTATTCCAATATTCGATGTCAAAATCATTGGGAATGCTTGGTTTCAAAGGAATATTAAACCCATCGGTAAACGTTATCCTGTAGTCACTTCTTTGACCAAAATATTTTGATTTTTCATCTATCGAGGCATACTGAGTGTCAAAATCTAACCATCCATGTTTTTTAGTGTCAATACTCGCCCAGCCGTGTTCCACCATATTCTGTTGTTTAGGATAAATAACAAACCCAGTATTATTCCTCGAAGGAATGCCAAGACTCCTACACATTGCAACGAATAAGCTTGAATACTCTGCACAATCACCTCTTAGCTTTTTCAAATCCAAGTGACTCACACCTCTATGCTTGACTGGATATTCGTATTTGAAATTTTGAACAACAAAATTAAAAATTGATCCAATTTTATTCACCATGTTGTCTTGGCTTGCCGTCAATTTCCTAGCTAAATCTTTAACTCCAGGGGTTTGTTCCAAGAATTCTTCACTTTTTATGTTCCGTTGAGTTGAAAATTCTGCTTTAGCTAAATCTAATTTATATTTCGACAAATTAGCTTTTATATTCACCTTTACACTAGCTTGCTTTTGATTATTAATCTCAAAATACAAAATTTTATTACCCTGAGAATCTTTGTAGCTACTCTTAGGCTTAGGACTTATTGAAAAAGATTCAATCCTTTGCAAGTTCGAATCTTGCGGTTCAGCAAACCAAGCTCTTATCTCGTTAACGGGAGGCCCTGAAAAATCGGCTTGATATTGGATATTAAATTTCTTTGAAGAGTACTTCATAATTTGATTACTTTACCCAAGGTTATACGCCAGTTTCAGGTTTTGCAATCACCAACAATCTCTTATAAGCAGTGCCTGGTGGATCGCAGGTTTGGAGGACCAACTCCTCCTCGTTTCCCTTGTTTAGCCACGACACGTCGTTTGCGCTTACGATCACTTTGTCTGTCACTTTGTAATAGAAATATTTATAACCGTCACTCAATAAAATCTGATCTCCAATATTTAAATTTCTCAACTGATAAAAAACAGCATTGTATGTGGTCACATTGGCAAGTGAATTTGTTGAATGAGCAAACAAATATGTTCTTCCCGGCTGCCCCGGCAAGCTCGTACCTTTTGCATGGGCCACACCCTTACTTAAAGCATCCATATATTCTTCTTCATTGCCCGGATCGACATTTAAAATTATATCTGAATCTGCTCCTATTTTGGGGATTATAATGCGATATTGTTCAATATATTTTGGTTTAGGAGTAGTTAATTTCACGCTTTCTTCTGTACGAATATAATCCGAATCAGCTATGAGATCTGATGCCAATAGCGGAGTATAAGAATAGATTAGAACAGCCATAGAAAAGCTGGCCATTGCGGCTCCAAGTGTTCTTAAAAATCTATACTTTAATTTTGTTAGCGCACCCATGGAAGTGGGTTCGCTTTTGTAAATAATTCCTCGTTTTTCCATTTATAAATTCCAATATTGGATTTTACGCAAGCTTGTATTTCTCAAAAAGATAAATCCCCAAGAAACCAGTGCCAATAATCGCCATTACTCCAAGCGGTGAAGGACCAGTTTTTGGTAATGAACTATCCGAATCACTAACTGTACCAGTCGGTGTAGGGCTTGGTGAATTTGTAGGTGTTGGTGTAGGAATCGCAGTTGGTGATGGCGATGATGTTGCCGTTGCAACTGGAACGGGTGTAAAGTTGGGATCACTTGCTTTGTAAAGGTTACAATTATTGCCAGACTCCTTTACCCTAGTTGCACAAGCAGCATTATCCCCTGATGCGTAATATCTAACAACTCCACAACCTGATAATGGATTCGCACAAAACGAATCGTTTCTTGCATCTGTCAGTCTCGCATTGTCATCATTTAAATCACAATCGCCATCGTTATTTGTATCTCCCGAAGGGCAATCATAGGTGACACAGCGCACAATTTCCCTGTTGTCTGCACATTGCGACCAGGCCCGATTATCCTGGGCCATAACTGGTCCAACCAGGTATCCAGCCAACAATGCAAACAATGAAATTGGTAGTAACCTTTTAATCCACATATAGAACTTAAACTTATCTTGAGGCAAATCTGGCGATTATATCAGACTTGGAGACTAATAACAACAAAACTACTGGTATCAAGGCTAAACCTATAAATTCTAATAACTGCGGCCAATAAATTAAATAAACAGTGTGTTCACCTGCGGGCACTTCCCAAGCATTCGCCCAAGAGTTGAATTTTGAGTGTACTAACAATCCGTACCCAGGCAAATATGCAAGCCAGCCAGGTTCGTAAGACTGAGAAAACGAAACTACTCCTCGCTCGTCTGCCGAGTTTAATACAATCCTATGAAACATGTTGCCAAAATTGCTTTGTTTTAATATCTCGACGTTATTGTCCTCAATAATCAAATTATTTCCCATGTTAATGGAAGAAAGCCAGTCAGCAGGTAGCGGAATTAATTCGACCTCATTCACAATATTTTCAGAGCCTACAATACCAAACGATCTTGTTTCAATGTTTAAAGTTAAATCGTGCAAACTGCCATCTCCATGCAGTCTAGGAACAGCCATGAGTTTCTCAAAGTCTCCATCCGGCATTACATCCTCTAAAATTAATTTCCCGCCATCAAAAATGTACGTTTTTAAACTTCTACCATTAACATTAACTCCTTTAATTCTTAATACATAACTTTTCTCTGGTTCAACACCTGAAAAGGTAACATAATCACAGTTAACTCCACCATTTTTAGCCAAATATCGAAATGTCCCATCACTGACAACTTTTTCTACACTACCCAGCTTTTGAGTGTCACAGTTATACGATTCTGAATAGCCGACTGTTGAATTTAGATCAATATTGCGGGAACCGACACCTGGAATAGCTACTTCCAGGTTAATATTAGCATTAGGCTGGTCAATCGACTTAGATAAAGTCTTGCCCAACAACTGCTTGATGTTTGTAAGATCATAGTCTTCTTTGTTGACCAAGCTGTATGTTTCTACTCTAAGATTTTTTATCATCAACTTCTTTTCCTTCTCGGATGGGCGAATAATAAAATCTATCCATACTTCTCCACGATTCAGGGTTCCAAAAAATGTGACATGGCTTTCACCACCATCAATATCAACTACTTCTGGATTTGAAATATTAACGCATCTTCCACCTTGAGAAATGCACAAATCTGGTATTGCACTTTTGTTTGCAGTAAAGGATATTTCCATTAATTCATTATTTTGAGCAATATAACTATTTCCCCAACATAAGGAGTCGTTCCCATCTGGAGTAATTAAAAAATCCTGATCAACCACTCTCAGTGAATCGGCGACAGAGTTTGAGTCTCTACAGATTCTAGGTGAAGTTTTAGCGATCTTATCAAGCACACTTTGAGCCACTTTTGAGTCTTGAGAATAATATTGAGGAGAAAAGTTAAAGCCATCTATGTGTCCATCAGCTATCTCGCTAAGTTCTTTGCCAACCGAAATACGATTGATTTCTCCAAACGCACTCACATAACCGATGCCACTCGCAGGATATTTTGTATCACCTTTAATAACAATTTTGTTTTCATCAATTAATTTTCCATCCAAGAACAACTCCGGCTGAGTGTAAACAAGCTCAGTACTAAACAAGCCATTCTCTAGTCTGGTGTTTAAAGAAAAGGGTATTGTCTTTTCTTCTCCAACATAGCTTGAAAAATTCAAATTGGCATTTGTGGGCAAATAAACATCTCTTGATATCTTCAAAGTATCATTGTCAAGTTTCATGTCTATACCTGATCTTGTGTCGAAATTTAAAAATGGATAGATAACAGCATTTTTCCCTGAATAGTAATTTTCAAATTTTCCGTATATCGGATCGTTATAAGAGTATTCTAAATTTGTATTCACTTTCGTAACACGACTTGGTGCCCAAACACCGTCATGTCCATTAATCTTATAAACTGTTGTGGATCCAAAATTCTTGATCTCAGTAACCCCGCCCAATTTTGAGAGGATCTCGTCTGACTCTTTATTAAATAATAAATTACTATCGCCACCTGCGTTTATGACAGATTTATCAACTAAAACATACTGTATGCTGTATTTATCAATAAGCGACGAGAATTTGTCCAGATCGTTATTAACAATCGCATCCTGGAACTGTAAATATGCAGTCTCGTTTTGCTCGCTCCACCTATCAAAGTCTCTATCTAGCTGGGCTTGTTTTGTTCCAAACCAAGTAAAACCAGCCCCTTGATAACCCCAGTCATAATAAACCCAACCCCATTTCGTATGCATGGGAAGCTTTAAAATTCTCCCATCAGGTTGGTTCTCAAACCAATTAAACGTTTCAAAATAGTAATCTGGAATATTAATCTTCATGGATTTACTTATCAGATTACCTGAAAAAACTGGAAGCATCGAAAACACAATCATAGATATACCTGCAATAACAAGCAGATAATTAACAAAGGACAGTCTTATTTTTTTTATAAAAATAAACACAGAGCTGTAAAAGGAGGAAATACCGTATGAGGCGACAAACATAAAAACAATAGATATTTTGGTAAACGGCGTACGCAATCCTTCCCTAAGAATAGGGATATTGTCTCTGATAAAATTGAAGAAATATCCAAAAGGAGGATTTTCGTTTAGCAACAAAAACAAAGACAAAAAGAAAACTGGAAGCAAACTAATCCCCACACGATCTTTACGAAAAATACTAAGCAATAATCCAATAACCCACATTCCAGCAATAATATTGACAACACTACTTACAAAAGGTTTCTCCAGATAATCCTTCCACTCATCAAGAAGATCCACAAACTTACCATCTTCATAGTTATACTCCTGCCAAGAAAAAAGGAAATTTTTATGCGTAATTGCTGATCCGAGATCCGCATACTCTTTGTTTCGTAAGAATATTTCACCTGAAAACAAGCGATTGATCGTTGATTGTTCAACAGCTTGTGATTGATTTTTTATCGCATATAGATTGGGCAATACCCAAAACAAATTTGCTGTGAGAACTATTGTTAACGAAATAATAGACCTTTTTAGAGTCAGTATTTTATTTCTCTTACTAAACAGAGAGTATGTAAACAAAAAGACAATCAAAACAAGATAAAACATATAAAAAAGCGTTGCTGCATAAGCTTGGGGTGAAGACAAAAATGAAACTACGAACAATACTATCAGATTCTTTCTACTATTGTTTTCTAGAGTTCTTATTGAAAATAAAATTATCCAAGGAAGTGCGGCATATTGGGTAGCAAACATTTCAAATGGAACATAAAAGTGCTGCAAAGTTCCAAGATTCAAAAGATAATATAATGCCCCCAACAGCGAGGCGATATCTATCCATAAGTTCTTAGTCTTTGAAGTTTGTTTTATAAAAAAATAAACACCTAACGGTCCAATAAAAAGAGCCAGAAATATGTAAAGATAACGCAATATTGAGTAATTAAATACCAAGGATAGTATCCATAAAAATAACAATCGAGGTAGTTCCGACATATGTGAATGAATCGCTACTGCACCAAGCCCTTGTTCCGACCTCCAAACTCCAAATAAAACTCGAGATATATTAAGTGGGAAATTGAATTCAGGATGAAGCGTATCCCAACCAGAAAGCCATGTGTTGGGGATATAACTTTTAAAACAGAGAAAGCTAACAATAGATAGCAGGAATAGAGGAAAGACAAAATCTATTTTGATAATATTTTTTAATTTCATAAAATGTGTTTGTCTTATTTTATATCGATTTAATAAAAACGGTGAGCAAAAATCCATAGTCTCTAAGACTTTTGCTCACCAACTTGCCAAGTGCGGCGCATATTACTTTGTGATTGTTGTCTGCGCGACCGCAAGAATGCGATCACCCGCGTGAACGACCACGGTCGCATCAACCGAATTACAACCACCAGGGACGCTACAATTCGAACCAGCGTTCGATGATGCGCCACCTGCGTTTAGAACGCCACCGTCACCCATCGTGGGCATATTCAACATGTTCGCCGAAGCATGGGATACCAAGCCCCATACACCCCACTCTAAGGCGTCGCCATTCCAATAGCGGCCAAAGACGGTAAACCCGTTGTCGACACTCTGATCGCGCCAGGTGTAGGTTTCACCACCAACGTTGAACAGCGCGATCAAGCACCCACGGCGATTATCCGGATCAGTATTGACGCATTCATAGCTGAACGCATCCGAGTGAAATTTATAATCACCAGTGATCAGCCGATAATGCCAGGACGGGACAACCCAGTCGCAGCGCTGATCCTGTTCGCAAAAAGGAGAATCATCTTCTCCGTATTCCAGGCCATCAGGAACTTCGTTACCGTTAACGACACGGAAATCGGGCACCAAGGGATTGGGGACATTTGGGAAGGTTGGCCACAATTCCGGGGCGGGAACCTGTAACCTTTCGAGCCAGGCCGCCACAATCGGATCGTTATTCAGGTCAATCTTCTGAATTTCCCATTCACCAAACACTTCAGGCATATCTTCGGCCGTTGCTTCACCACCTGGCTGTTGCTGTGGTTGTACAACAGGTATCCATTCACCGCCAACGCAGACCGTCTCAAATTTGGCGTTTAACGTCCCATTTGGCAGGTCCAAGACCTTGCCATCCGGGTCAACATACGGACATGCTTTCTGTCCTTCATCCTGTGCAAAGGTCGGTGAGACCAGCGCCATCAAAAGCACAACCAAAATCAACCAACTGAATTTGATCTTCATTCTCGATTTCCTCCTCAGAAATCTCATTAAACGATTGAACTTAACCTAAAAATTCCCAAAATGAGCAAAATGCTCACTTAAGACATAACTACTATTAAAAACTTTCTAAGTATTTAAGACTAAAAAGCAAAACAAAAAAATAACTTAAGGCTTTTAGAAAATACTTTATCTAATGCAGTTACTTGTCCTAAGTGAGCACGCTCAACTTGGGGCTAAAAAATAGCCACCTTTTAAAGAGCTTGATTTTTTCTTTTAGAAAGAAAGTACAAAAATCCTGAAGCAATAATAGAACCACTACCAAGTAGATTTAAGCTCACATCAGCAATACCAGTTTGAACTGGAAAATGCTCTTCATTATCAACTCCACAAACAACCGGCTGCCCATAAGCTTGTGTACAAGTTGTTTCGGCTTGTACGCTAGTAGGCATTGCCAAAGCTGAAATTAAAGTTGTCATTACAATTAACTTTTTCATAATTTATTAAAATGTTCAGTAGTGTAACACTCTAGGATACATTTGTCAAATTATAGGTCGTTAAATTTCCAACAAACGAGCGTACTTAAAAATTCTTATATCGCTAGTTAAATCGTTACAAGTATAGAGAATCAAATCAGCTGAATAATCTGTGATTTCTGTTCCTTCATCTGAGGCATAAATTCCATAAACATATTTCCTTTGATTCCACACGATTTCCACAGTGTCCCCGACTTCAAGCTTTGGAAGATTAAAAAATGAATTTTCGTGCCTGTACTGATTTGTCCACCTTAAATATCCAAATCTATGAGCAGCTAAAATTATCGGCGAACCCACTGATCTTGGAGTTCCAAAATTTGTTACCCTCCAAACTCCGTTTTTCAAGGCTTTTTCATATTCATCAAGAGATGACTCACGAATCTCAGTATTTACCCCAATTGTTGGAATAATCAAAGAATTCGCGATAGGCAGACTCGAATCAAATTCAGGTAAATATTCGCGCTCAGATAAATTGCTAATAGAACTCTCTGAAGCCGTAGCATAAATATTTTCGCTAGCTGTATACCCTAAGTAAGATTTGGCCTCAAACCAAGCTTTTGGAGCAATGCTAATTATCAAAATAATCACTCCAATAACGGCTAAATATTTAGCAAATTTTATTAATCTTGGTTTATCTTTTATTACCACGTAACCACTGCCCAGCACAGCTTCACTCTGCACGGGCATATAAGGGTAAGTAATATGTTGATAATAATAAGTTAATATGTCCATAATCGTGGGTTTCACAAATACGAAAAATCGGCCCCAAAAGGAGCGGGTAGTACGCCTGCCCTACATACCACCCGTCCCTTTTAAGGCCGAGAATCAATTAGAACTATAAGACCTTGACAACCAATAGATAAAACAACTAGTCTTATGTTGATTTATCTTTCGCAACACTACCTAAAAAATAGAGTTGCCTGTTCTAAGATAAATCCGTAAATTTATTACGAATTAGTTTAAAGCTCCGTTATCCGTGGTATCAGAAATCCAGCGGTATTGTTGCTAAAAACTAAAGACTTGCCTCCTCCGAATTTCGGGGGGGGCATTTTTTTGGGCAATTAAAAGTTCAATACTTCCGTAATATATCATCATGAAATTGTATTGTCAAACCCCATAGTGTTTTACTCATTTATTTTTTCATACACCTATAGCAATATTTGAGGCTAAAATTACGCTATTTTGGTGATTGTGGATAACTACTATTTAAGAAGTTTCGCGACCGCGGAGGATAAATTTCTAAAATCTTTGCTAGTAATTACACTTTTAAAGCCCTGTCGCTTGGCATGTTTAATCCTGTTATCAAGCATATTGGTCGGGCGGATTTCCCCCAACAAATCAATTTCTCCTATTGCTGCAAAATTAGTGGGCAGTTTTTTGTTCTTAAATGCACTTGCTAAGCTTAGTGCAATTGCCAGATCAGCGGCTGGCTCACGAATGGAAATTCCTCCAACTGCATTCACAAAAACATCCCAATCAACGATCGGAATTCTACACCGCCTGGTCAGTACCGCTAGAATTACTTCAAGCCTTCGTTGATCAAGCCCCTGAGCAATTCGCTTTGGATAAGCCATCCTACTGGGAGCCACCAAAGATTGAATTTCTGCCAAGATTGGCCTCGTCCCCTCCATCGTTACTGTTACAACTGATCCTGGAACTGAAGTTTTTTCTTGAGAGACAAAAAGCTTGTCCAATTGGTCCGCTGGCTGAAGCCCAACATTTTCCATCACAAATACTCCGATTTCATCAGTTGGTCCGAAGCGATTTTTGACACTTCTAAGCATTCGGATTAATAAATCACGGTCTCCTTCAAACCACAAAACCGTATCCACTAAATGTGCCAAGGCGGCGGGCCCAGCAACCGAGCCTTCCTTAGTAACATGGCCAACGATTACGATTGGAATTTGAGTGGACTTTGCTAAGCGGACTAATCTATAGGAAATTTCTCTGACCTGGCCAACGCTCCCCGGCATTCCCCGAAGATCATTGGTAAACATTGTTTGCACCGAATCAACCACCACTAATTTGGGTTTGTCCTTGCCATTCAAACTTTTGACAGTAGCAATTAAAGTATCGATATTAGTTTCTTCAAGAATTGAAATCTGTTTTGATTTAACTTTCAGTCGATCCGCGCGGATTTTTATCTGAACCATCGACTCCTCGCCAGAACAATAAAGAACATTTTTTAATGAATCCGATACTTGAAGAAGTAGGGTAGACTTGCCAATACCAGGTTCACCGGCGATTAGCACTACTTGGCCTGGAACAAAGCCGCCACCCAAAACCCGATCCAGTTCGCTGATTTTTGAAGAACTTCTGATAAGTTTATTGCTTTTTAAGTCACTGAGTTTTTTTGGAGTCGACGCTGCAGTCTTATTGGTTCTGAAACTAGAAGTTTTTGTAGAAGTCTCAACTTGCTCAACCAGGCTTCCCCAAGTTCCACAATCGGGGCATTTCCCAGCCCAGCCTATTTGTGAATAACCACATTGTTGGCATGTGTAATTAGATCGCTTTGCCATGAGGCATTATATCAATTAACCAATAAAAAACCCGCCGGGTATGTGTAAACCCAGCGGGCGATTCCTACGTTGTAACTTCTTCTTTGCGAGCGACAAAAATTGGCACAAAAAAGGTCAGAACGAAAACGATGTATCCAAAAACTGCGAATATCCAGGCGAACGACACGCCGATTGCCAACGAAAAAGCGTGCATCAACAAGAATAGTAGATTCACATCCACCATTTCTTTATATGCTTTCCGGGCAGCAGCTGGCTCGATTTGGCATTCTGCCAAAACCAAAAGCATGAACAACAACGATGCTTGGATTGCAAGTAGACCGATTTTGAAATCAACAATCACTGCAAATACCAATGAAAAGATCAAAAAGATCCCGGAAATGATTATCCCAACTATGATGTGCAATTTATACCTCCTTAAAAATAGGAATCCTGACTTGAATTATACACTATGGGTTAGAAGAAAACAATTTACCTATACCCCACAGGTTTTGAAGTGGTGACGA
>Ga0210057_1004088_pt1 | contig 19674 bp, 17 predicted proteins | sample CryGeyCG2114_010_2_FD_183968 | JGI IMG/M metagenome (GOLD analysis project Ga0210057, IMG submission 183968) | Groundwater microbial communities from aquifer - Crystal Geyser CG10_big_fil_rev_8/21/14_0.10 (SPAdes) (version 2) | ecosystem: Environmental > Aquatic > Deep subsurface > Groundwater ...
GGTAACCAAATCGGCGTTTTTGCTCAAGAGATACAAGATAACGTGAGTGGTTTATTGGCCCTGTCCTGCAATAGTGCCGATATGGCTAGCAAAATGGAATTATTAATAAATGATGATGTTTTACGGGCAAAAATATCCCAAGGAATAGGTAGATTGCACAAAGAAAGGTCTTGGGGGAACATTGCCGGTATCACTGGGGATCTTTATAACAAGACGCTGTCAAAAATTAGAGAGTAAGCTATGCCAAGTCGGTCTTTAGTTAGTATTATTGTTAACACCGCTGATCGCCCTGGCGACTTGCGTCGGTGTTTGAACGGTTGTTTGAGCCAAACCTACCCAAGAAAAGAGATCGTGGTAGTTAATAATGGCTTTGGCGAAGAGACTCAAGATGTTTTGGGGGAAGCATCTTTGGAAGCTAAAAAAAGAGGAATTGATTTTAAGGTAGTTGAAGACAAAACTAAAAAGCTTTCCTATTTATTCAATGTTGGCTGGCGTTCTGCTGATCCCCAGTCATCAATTTTTGCTTATTGCGCCGACGACACTGAACCGGATTTGGGTTGGCTGCAAGCGATCGTCGATCATTTGACTGTCTTTCCTGACGCGGGGGCTGTTTCTGGCCCAACCATTTCTACCACCCAGCCACCGGGAGAGATGTTTAATCTTTACTCCATAATGAAGCGGTCTTGGTGGCGACGGTTAATTCTTCGTCTTTACGAATTTTTTGTGCTGGAAGATAAAACCTTTGAGCCGGGGCGTTGGTGCCAAAGTGGGGCTTTTACCATGGGGGCGGGAATTGAACTGCCGCAGATTAAAGAGCCGGTGGAGATTGAACTGCTTACCAGCGGAAATATGGGTATTTGGCGGTCGGCCATGGAAAAGGTGGGCGGGTTTGATGAGAACTTTTACTTTAACCACGCGGATGGCGATTTATTTATTAGATTGGGCAAGACTGGTTACAAGATGATGTTTGATCCCGGTGTTCGGGTTTTACATCATATGCGTTTTGGACCCACCCGCCATCCAAATATCATGGGTCGGGATACCGCTTTCTACTATCTTAAGGATGTCCGTCCGCAAAGCTTGCGAGGTTGGGTTGGTTGGATCATAAATTTAGGAGTTTTTTTTGGTTACTGGATTTATCGCTCTTTTCAAGAACGCTCAATCAAACCCTGGCTATCGGGCTGGGGAGGATTTGGGCGGGGTATCTGGGATTTTTTCGTCACCAGTACTAGGGAAAGAAATCGTCTCCTTTCAAAATTAGCGCTGGGGGCGGTTTTTGGCCTGCTTTTGTGGGCGCTGAACCGAAATCTCGGCCAGTTTTGGGGTTCTCTGGCTTACGGCGATTGTTTGCCTTGGCCAAAAACCGCCCAGCAGGCGTTTGACCAATTCTTTAGCGCTTGGTCGCCAGCTAGTCCGGGGGTAATAATGCCCCAGCAACCGGTTCTTTCTTCCTTAACATTTTTTGAAGGAATCCTTATTACCCTTTGTTTTGGCAATAGCATATTGGCGCAATGGATTTTTCATTTCGCTCCATTGCCACTAGCTTTTTTAACTTGTTACTGGGCTCTTAAGTATCTCTTTAGTCAACTCTCTTCTCAAGCTCCTCGCGTTACTTTGGCGCAAAAAATTTACGGTGGCGAGCCAATTATATCTCTTTCTAAGGAAAATTTGGTCAGATTGGCGGCGTTAATAGCTTCTTTTGCCTACGGCTTCAACATGGTTGCTATTGGCGAGATGACCGGCGGCTTTGAGGGTAATATGTACATTCACGCCTTTTTGCCAGTCATAGTTGTGTTAATGGCTAAAATTGTCAGCCGTCAGCGGGCACTGTTCAATTGGTTTTGGCTGGTGTTATTTTTTGCCGCTAGCTATCTTTTGTCTGATCATATCATTCTTTACCTTATATTGATTGTTCCCTGGTTTGTTCTGTGGTCTGGTTGGCGCCATGCCGGCCATTCTGAAGATGATCTTGGGGAGGATCGCCATTTCTGCTGGAGCCGTTTTATAGTAGGGATAGTAGTTGCTAGTGTTGTTTTTGGCGCCGCTTTTGCCTTGGCTTTACCCCTAACTTGGTTTTACAGTTATTATTTTTTGAGTACGGCGCTGCCTTTTTTGTCGGGCGGCCAGTCTTTGAGACCGGAAGTTTTGGAATTCCTGATTCGCAATGTTAATGACACTTACCGTTATTGGACGATGGGAGATACTTTGCGCCAAGGGGGCGGTGCTTATCATCAGCTGTTTAAGAGTGGGGTATTGTGGGCTAGAGCGGGGTTTGCTTTGCCGATTATGGCTTTTTTGCCTTGGCTTTTTGCCAAAAACTGGCGGGGCCGCCGTTTAGCTGTTTTGCTAGTCGCCACTTTATCAGCGGTTTTTGTTGTTTGGTTTGTTGATTTTACTCGCATTAGGGAAGCGCTCCCTTGGCACCGAGCTTTTCCAGTGCTTTTTCGTTTGCGTAATCCGGCTAGGTTGAATCTATTGGTAAGTTTTTTCTACGCCCCCTTAGTTTTTCTTGGTTTGCATAGTGTTCTAGAGAGACTAGCAATGCCGTTGCACGGTAAAAGTTGGGAATGGTTTAAGCTTATTTTGGGTGGTTGTTTGGGCGCTCTTTTGGGCGGTTTATTTTTTTACTACCATCCGGTTTTTTCCGGTACTTACACCCTTGATTACAATCGCGGTAGCAGCATGGTCGTTAGCTCCCGTTACTATCAACTGTCACAGTTTATTACGCAAAAGCACCAGGAAGAGGGATTTTTTCGCGCCCTTTATTTGCCGTGGGACCATGAGAATGCCGAAGTCAAACTCTACTGGCTGGACTCTTATGTTTATGGAGTGCCAATCAATTACGGTGCTTATTCTAATGACGAATATTTGGCCGTTATGGTCAGTAACTACAAAAACTTGGCGACGGAAAAAGATTTGTCTTTAGGGGCTCGTTTAGCGTCGGCCGGGGTTAGATATCTGGTTGTCCTAACTGGTCAGAGTTCTAATGAACCGGCTTTCTTTAGATTTGATTACCAAACACCCTGGCTTTTAGGCCCTTCTTTTCAGTATGAACGGATTATGAATTCCCAACACGATTTGGAGAAAACATTAAGTACCGATGAGTTTATTATCTATCGTAATAAAGCTTTTGAGCCTGATTTAATTGATCCTGTTATTTCTGGCGCTCCCCCAGAATCATCAGAGATGTCGTATCTTAAAGATAGAAAGCGATTTTCAGTGTTAGTCGCTTCTTTTAGTTGGGGTTTGTTGATTATTTTTCTCTTAATATCCGGGGCAAAATCGTTTAAGCCTTCCCCAAAGGTTTTTTGGGAAAAATTTGTTTATAAAGATCAATAAATTTACTACTTGCTTTACCAAAATTTTCATTGATAATCTGTAAATTGCCGGTTGCGTTTATTTTATCTTTGCGTTAATTATTAGCCATTGTTTTTAGTTATTTATTAGCCCATGGCTTTATTAAAAGGAGGTGATTGTCATGGACGAGGATAAGAAGGTTGTTAAGGTAATCAAAATTAAGGATGTTGAGTACGAATACTTTGATGTGGATGAGGAAGGTTTTGCTTTAGATGAGGATGGTGAACGCATTCTTGATGATGATGGTGACGAGATTAAGGTACCCAAGAAGAAAAAAGATGGAGAAGAGGATCTAGATGATGATTTAGATTTAGATGATGACGATAAAGATATTGATCTTGATGACGAGGATTGGGGTGATGATGACTGGGAAGACGAATAGATTGTCCTGACGATTTTGAACTAAATAGGGCGGGGGCCGTGCGGCCCCCGCCCTATTTACGCACCTATGCTAAAATAAAATAGTTATGAGAGTTGCTCTAATCAACAATTTTCCTCCCTACAGCGGTACCGGCCGTTACCCCTACCAGCTTTGGAAAGAATTTAAATCTTATTCGCCGGAGAAGTTGAAAGCGGATCTTTTTTGCACCCATGTGATGGACAGGCAGGAGTTTAATTGGCCGCAGAATCAAGGGGTAAAATTTTTGCATAAAAAAGCCTACAAAGAGAACGAGTGGGGGAGCCGCTTAGCTATATATTTTATTGATCCTCTCCGTGTCCCAAAAAATTACGATCTCTACCACATTACAAGCCATATGCTTGGCCATTTTGTACCTTTTCTTAAGCCTTCGGTTGTTACTATTCACGATGTTTTGCAGTTTAAATATGCTGATCAGATGGCTAGTTCCCTTTTTTCCTCTGTTTATAACGCTCTGCTCCGCCGCAGCCTTAATTGGGCCGCGCGGGCAAACAGAATTTTGACAGTAAGTGAGCGGTCAAAAAGGGAAATAATTGACCGTTTTGAAGTCGAACCTTCCAAAGTTTCGGTCGTCTACAATGGTGTTGATCAGTCTGTCTTTAAGCCAGGTGATAAAAATAAAGCCCGTCACGAAACCAGTCTTCCTCAAGATAAAAAAATAATTTTGCATGTTGGCGCGGAAACTGCGAGAAAAAATATTCCAGTGTTGCTTGAAGCGCTTAAAACTCTGGTTGATCGCGGTCAAGACATTATTTTAGTGCGTATTGGGGAAAAGACGAAAGAAATTGACTTTTTAATTAATAAGATGCGTTTAAATGACAGGGTTTTTTATTATTCCAATGTGCCTGAAGAAAAATTACCTCTGTATTACCAGGCAGCCGATGTTTTGGTGTTGCCTTCTCTGGACGAAGGCTTTGGTTTTCCTTTAGTTGAAGCGATGGCTTGTGGAACACCTGTAGTTACTTCTAATCACGATCCTATGGTGGAGGTAGTTGGGTCCGCCTCCCTTACCTTTTTAGCTACTGATTTCCAAGAGCTGACTAGTAAAATTAGCTCCATTTTTCGCGATAACGACTTGTGTTTCCGATTAGTTACAGCGCAGCTAGAGAGGGTAAAAGAGTTTACTTGGGAGAAATGTTCTGCTGGAGTATTTGATGTATATCAGGAGGTTTTGGCTTCAGTTTAAAAATAGTTTATGCGCATCCTTTTTCTTCATCGCTGGGTGGGTTTGCACGAAGGCGGCACCGAAACCAACGTTAAAAATTCAATATTATTCTTAGCTGACAAAGGCCATCAAGTTTCTTTGATTACTGTTAGAGGAGACGCGCTTCCACAAGCTATTATTAGCAACTCAAATATTGCTATTTATTACCTGCCTTTGGGTTGGGGTGAGTCCAAATTTTCTTACGCTTCCATGTACGATCCACGCCTTTATTTCTACACTGGTTGGTATGCGCTGCGGCTTCTTCTTAAAATTGTCTGGTTACATTCTGTTAAAAAGTTCCGTCCTCAAGTGATGTCAGTGCATTTCTCCACTGAATTTTTGGTAGCTTGGGTTGTTAGGGCTTTGTTTAATATTCCAATTTCCTTTTCTTTGGAGGGTTACACTACTATGGAGGCAAGTTTGGCTAAGTTTTCTAACATTCAATTCGCTTGCTCGCGCGATGTGGTAGAAAAATGCCAAAAGAATTTCGGCTATCGTCCAATTGTCCGTTGGCACGGCGCTTCTACCAAGCGATTCTCTTCTCAAGGCAGTAATTTTAAAAACCAATTCTTTTCTGTTGATGATTTTGTGGTGTTATCGGTTTGCCGGCTCGAGCCGAGGAAGAATATTTCTACTTTGATTAAAGCGGCGGCTATTACCGCCAAACAGGAATCAAATATTAAATATTTGTTGGTGGGCGAAGGGGTTGAAAGTGATCTTCTGCATGATTTGGCTGCTCAATTATCCTTGGGAGATTATGTAAAGTTTGCTGGTCGGGTGGCAGAGGCGGATTTACCTGCTTATTACCGCTCCGGTGATATCTATGTTTTACCCACTCTGTACGAGGGTTTTGGTATTGTTTATATTGAGGCAATGGCTAGCGGACTGCCCATTATTTCCACTACTGCTGGTGCCGTGCCAGAAGTAGTGAGGGATGCTGGAATTCTTTTGGATCCGATGGATGTTTCTGGCTTTGCTAGGGAAATAATCAACCTTTATAAGAGTCCTTCCTTGCGGAATCGCTTTCGCGAACGGGGATTTTATTTAGTTAGTAATGACTACAACTTGGAAAAATGGATGAGTATCTTTGAAGAAGGGTTGTTGAGAATGGCGAAGAATTAGAACAGCCCACTCGTATATAATTAAGCCATGCGCCTTCTATATATCTTAAATGGTCTGGGTTTTTCGAGCGGCATGCCGATTGGCGGGGCGGATAAACGGGCTTTGGAAGTGGGTCGCTTGCTTTCTCAATTAAGGAGGGTGGATGTAAGCTTTCTTACTACTACGGCTGGGGAGCGGGTTTTGCGCGATAACAATTGGCTGCCTAGTTTTCTCATCAACCGTCAGCCGGGTTGGTGGCCAGTGAGCTGGTTTAAGACTCTACCTGGGCGAGCGTTGTCCTACTTTTACTTAACATTTTTTGCCAACAAGGTTGATTGTGATCAATTTGATATTATTTACCCTACTTCTGATTTCTTCTTTGATCTTTGGCCGGCTATTAAAATCAAAAAAAGGTCCGGCGGTTGCGCCAAACTGGTGGGGATTGTTCATCATCTTATTCCCCTTCCTTGGAGAAGGTCGGGTAGTTTTTTGATTAATCTTTGCTTGTTTTTGTGCCAACGTTCCAGTTTTTGGCTTTTGTCCCGTTTTGCCGATTTAGTACTGGTGGCAGATACCGGTGAGGGAAGAAAGATTGCGGCGGTCTTGGAAAAATGCGGCCTGCCAAAAAGTCAGATTGGGTTTTTCCTGAACGGGGTGGCTTATCAAGAGATAGAGCGGGTTTTGGTCGGTTCACCTCCTTACGAAGCCTGTATGGTGGGCGGCTTACGGCCCAGCAAGGGTATTTTTGATTTGCCGGAAATTTGGCGCTTGGTTAGCCAAACTTTTCCTCAAGCACGGTTGTTGGTAATTGGCGGTGGAACAAGTGAAAATGAGTTGCTCCTCTGGAAAAAATTAAAGCAAGCCGGGGTAGATGGCTTGGTTGATTTGGCAGGAGTGGTTCCTCAAGACCAGCTTTATTCAAAAATGAAATCATCCCAGGTATTTATTAGTCCTTCTCACGAAGAGGGGTGGGGTATTGTCCTTTGTGAGGCAATGGCCTGTGGGTTGCCAATAGTTTGTTATAATTTGCCAGCTTTTGAAATCTTTAAGGAAGGTTTGACGCGGGTTAATTTGGGAGATAAGACCTCCTTTGCTATGGAGATAATTCGCTTATTGCAAAATTCCTTTGTCCGTCGCGAATTAGCTAAAGGTGCAAGAGTGGAAGCTCAAAAGTTTGGTTGGGACAAGGCGGCTGATCGGGAATGGCATTATTTGAGCAAATTACTTTTGGATTCTACTTTTAACTTATGAGCAGGTTGGCGCTTCTTTTTAAAGATCACCGCTCTAAACTTTATTTGTTCTTTATTTTTGCCTTATATGCTTTCATTGCCCTGCTTTTTACTTGGCCTTTAATCGTCAAGATTAATAGCGTTACCTATGGTTACTCGGGTGACAATTTTGGTTTTATTTACCACTTGTGGTGGTGGAAAAAAACTCTTTTTGATCGTTCCCTAAACTTCAATTTTTCTCTTTTGCAAGAAGCGCCTTTTGGTAAAATTATTTACCCGGACTCCGGCGCTTTTGTTTTTTATACCTTGGCCAAATTTTTTACTTTGTTGACCAATGAGGTAATTGGATACAACCTGTTTTTGCTGATCAGCTTTCCCCTGGCCGGTTTTTTTACTTATCTTTTGGTTAAAGAAATTCTTTCCGGTCTTGTTTCCTCCGCTAGCGATAATCATTTTGTCAGTTGGGCGGCCTTTTGGGCAGGGCTGGTATTCACCTTTTGTCCATACCACTTGTGGAAATCTTACAATCACTTGGATTTAGCTCAAATACAGTGGTTTCCCCTCCTCTTTTATTTTTTGGTTAGGTTGTTCAAAACGCCCAATCTAAAAAATTCTTTGTTTTCCGCTTTCTCTTTCGCGCTTATTACCTTAACCAATTTCTACTATGGCTTTTTTGCTATTTTGGCTTGTTTGTGTTTTATTCCCGGTACTTGGTTAGTGAACTTTTGCCATGGTTTTCTTAAGAAAAAAAGTTTGATTAGACTTCTTCAACTGCCGATTATTGGATATTTGCTTCTCTTTGTCTTTTTTTCTTCTTTAGTGGTTTTGCCTTTTCTTAAGACAGAAATCTTAACTGCGGCGGGCAAATCCCCTTTGCCAAGCGGTCTTTCCGGTGAGGTTTATAGCCGTCCCATGGATACGCTTCTCCTGCTTTCCGCGCGGCCATGGAGTTATGTTTTACCTTCGATTGACCATCCTTTTTTGGGTGATTGGTCACGGACTATTTATCAAAAAATTAGCTCTTTGGGCAGTGACTTTAAATACCAAAGCCCCTTTACTCACGAAGGAACGATTTTTGTGGGTTGGCTGACTCTACTTTTTTCGATTATTGGCGTGGCTATTTGGATAGCTGATACGGTTTTTGGTAAAAAACCAGTCACCAGCTACCAGCCACCAGAAACTAGCAACCGGTGGGTGTTTCCATTTCTTATTACCGCTATCTGGTTATTTTTAGTCTCCATGCCGCCGTTTGTTTATATCGCTGGCAAGAATATTCTTCTGCCGACTTATTTTCTCCATCGCTACTTCCCTATGTTTCGTGCTTACAGTCGCTTAGGTATCGTCGTTTTACTTTGTCTGCTTGTCCCGGCTTCTTATGGCCTGCACCGTTTGCTCTTATCTCTTGCCGATATTCTAAAACCTTTCCCCAAATACTTTAGAAACATCCCGAAGATTGGTTATTATTTAGTACTCTTCTTTTCTTTGTTTGAGTTTACCAATTTTCCTCCGCCGAAGCTGGTGGATTTATCAGTGCCGCCTGTTTACTGTTGGCTGGCCAGTCAAACTGGTGATTTTAATATCGTGGAGTATCCTAAGGAGTTTAATGTGGCAGAAGCTCTGCTTTTCCAAAGAATTCATGGCAAAGGTATTTTTAATCCCCATACCGGTTCTCCCTATCAAGAATACTGGCAGAAGATTGGTAACATTCAAGATCCTAATACGCCAAAATTTTTACAGCAGTTGGAGGTAAAATATGTGCTATTGCACAAAGATTGTTTATTTACTCAACCCAATCCAGTTGATGATTTGTGGTATACCCGCTGCTACGGTGATAAAATGCCGGATCTTAGAGCGTTGCCAGAAGGATTGAGTTTGGTAGGGGAGTGGGGTGGGGTGGCGGTTTTGGAGGTAAAAGGAATTTAAATTTATGAAAGTCATATATTCAATCGCCGCCAAACTAGCGGGTGGGGGAATTGGCAAAACTTCTTACAACCAAGTTTTAGGTATTTATCGCCACGGCCTACTCAAAAAAGTTATCTGCGATAGTGCCAAGGAAGGCCACGAATTGGACACCCGTTTAGTTAAAAAGATTCACGCCTCTTTTTTTGAGAGATTAAAAATAATACCGCTCAAGTACCAATACGCCCTAAAAGATAATCTCTATGATCTAATGACATTGCCGCATTTGCAGGAGGCGGAAATTTTTCATGTTTGGAATGGACATGGCTACCACTGTTTGGACAAGATGTCCAAGTTTGGCGCGCTCACGGTGGTGGAACGGGCATCTTCGCACATTAATACTTATGAAAGGCTTTTACAGGAGGAATATAAGCGGTGGGGAATTTCTTTGAATCCGGTTTTGTCTTGGGCCAAAAAAAGAATGTTAGAGGAGTACCAAAAGGCTGATTTTATCTCTACTCCTTCGGAATTTTCTTATCAATCAATGATTGAGGCGGGAGTGGAAACAAAAAAATTAGTTAAGTTACCTTACGGCGTTGATGCTAGCTACTTTGTTCCTGGTAATTCGGAGCAAAAAAACGACCATTTTACTGTTTTATTTGCAGGGCAAGTCGGTTTTCGCAAAGGGGTAGTTTATCTTCTAGAGGCGTGGAAAAAGCTGAATCTGCCAAACGCAAAATTGGTCATTTTGGGGGAGATTTTGAATGAGTTTGTGGATGTTGTTGAAAAATATAAAGAGTTGACTTCGGTAGAGTTTACCGGTTTTAGGGAGGCTTTGCCTTATTTTCAATCCTCGCATTTGTTTGTTTTTCCATCGCTGGAGGAAGGCAGCGCTTTGGTTACTTATGAGGCTCTGGCCTGCGGTTTGCCGGTAATTACCACTTTTGAATCTGGATCGGTAGTGGAAGATGGTATGGAGGGTTACTTAGTGGGGGTTCGCCAAGTTGATCAAATTGCTGATAGAATTAGGCATCTTTACGATCATGTAGATCTTCGTGATAGTATGAGCCGAGCCGCCCGCCGCAAGGCTTTGGAGTATACTTGGGAGGCTTGTGGAGATAGGTTGGTGGGGTGGTACAAAGGGTTGGTATAGTTACTTATTTTTTTATGAATTACATAATTGCGATCTTATCTTCTCTGAGTATTGGTACTCTGTTTGGGTATTTTGTTAAAGATGCGCTTGAAAGAAATTCGGAAAATAGAAGAAGAATTAGAGAATCTAGGGAAAAGCAGTACACAGACTTTTTGAATAACTTGATGGGTTTTTTTCAAGGATGGGAGGACGAGGGTGACAAATCTACAAAGCTAACTAAAAGTGATATCAAGATGTGTGGTGTCAATAGATGTGAAATATGTCTCTTTTGAAGTACCGCTACAATAACCCTAAAAAATTCTTCCAATTTTTAATTAAAAACTGGCCGGTTTGGTTTTTGCTGGCTCTTTCGCTCTCAAAATATATTGCTTTAGGCAATGGTTTGGTGCTGGGTGAGCCGGATGAGTATACTCACGCCCGAGTGGCGGCTAGTTTTGCGCAAGGTTGGGTGCCCAAAGACGGCAATAATGTTTGGTTTTACGAACTACCCGGTTACCCATTTTTAGCCTATCTAGTAAACTTTTTTACTCACGATTATTACATAGCTTTGCGGATTGTTTCTGCCAGCGCCGCTTTGCTGGCGACTTTGGGGATTTATTGGCTGGGGCAGATTATTTTTGAAGAGGGGAAGCATCACCGTGCTAGTCTTGCTGATTTTGGTCAGCGTGATGAGCGATTCGCTTACAAAAGTTTTATTACTGCTTTGTTGTATACTCTTTCGCCACTGGTGGTTTTTTACGCTCGGGTAGGGATGTTAGACAGCTCTTTGGTTGCCTTTTCGTTTCTATTTCTATTTAACCTGCAAGCGTCAATAAAGAAAAAATCTTTGTGGCTGGGCGCGTTGTCGGGAATATTTTTGGGAATAGCTTTGCTGGTTAAATATTCAGCTCTGATTTATGTTGGCTTATTGGGTTTGGTTTTTATTATTTGTTCTTGGCGGGCCACTTTTTCTGGTTTTGGCGCTTGGCGGTCATGGGGGGATTTAAAAAAGAACTTCGCTTTCCTAGAGTTTCTTAAGTTAGATACCGTAACCACCCTCTCTTTGTTTGTAGGTGGCTTGCTTGCCGGCCCGGTAGCCTTTGCTTATTGGCGCTTTGACAGTTGGCATTTTAAACAGCATTTATACACCAATCTTGGTTTTATCACTGACTTTTGGCGGAATGCCGGTTCATCGCTGTCTATTTTTAGCTACTTGGGAAGTTGGGGTTGGTGGTTGGGTTTACCGATCGGGATTTTGTTTCTGCTGGGTATTTTGCCGGCCCTTCGTGATTACAAGCGTTGGGGAGTGTTACTGGGTGGGTTGCTTCTTACTCTTTTTGTTTTAGTTAGGCAAAAGCCTTTTTACCCGCGCTATTTTTTGATGGTGGTTCCTTACGTCGCCGTGATCGGCGCTTATGGGTTTGAGTTGCTTTGGGAATTGTTGAGCTGGTATTGGTCTTTAGTGAGAAAAGACTTAACTTTAAAATGGAATGAGCGCTCCTATTTTGAATTGCTAATTTTGCTAGTGTTTTTATTGGTGATGCCTTGCGCGGAAGCGTGGCATTCCAGTCAGCACCGCTTAATTGAGAATGCTTCTGCTTACATAAGCCAGAATGCTGATCAGGAAAATCCTTGGGTTTTTACTAATTATTGGCCGAATTTTTTCTCGGCGGCCGTTCCTACTGATTGCGCTACTTGGCTGTCCGATTCGCCTTGGGAAACCACGGCTTTTATACCGCAAGAATCCCGTTCCGCTTTAACGATTCTTGACCGAGAAGGCGGTTGGGTGGTGCTGGAAAATTTGTATTCTTATTCCAAAATGTTTATTTCCCCGCCCGCCCGCGCCAATGCGTGGCAAAAGATTCGCGATCAATACGAGCCGGTTGCGGTTATGGAAGACCACTCTCCCAATTTTCCTCATTTTAAAACCAGCTTAAATAAAGCGGGGGTTTATCAAATAATCAATGCTCGATCTTCCGGAATTGGCCAGTAAGTGGCTCCGGTGTTAACGCGGTAAATGCCGTTGAGGAAATTTTATTAAAAATAAAGACCAGAAATGTGGCGTTTCTGGTCTTTTAAGCAATGTACCTTTTTCTCTATAACAGGAATTTGGCTTTAAGGCGATTATTCTCGTAGTACGGAATAATTCCTTCTTTGCCGAAAGAGTGGATTAAAACATCTTCCAATTCACCCAGCACTAGCTTTGTAATGTTCGAGCTTTCCAGTACCATAATTTCAATGGTGGCTACTCCGACAACTAGATCAATCGCGACGCTTGCTTGGATGGCGATCTCTGGCCACAGGAAAAGAATATCAGTTGTTGAACAGAGTTCCTTGAGGGTTGTATCTCCATACATTTCTTCTGTGTCAAATTCTGCGGCCCAGATAGCGTCAAACTTTTGAATGAGCTTGAGAGCGGCAAATGCGTTTGCCTTTACTTTTTCATGATCAATAACAACAGGTTTCATCAAATTTTCTCCCTTCTTCATTGATAATCATATTATAACTACTTTCTTTTTTCTCACAAGGTTTAAGAAGCATATTAAATAGCGTACTATTGGTCTATGGTTACTGTTGGGAAAGGAGCAAAAATTAATCAATTCGGGGTTTTTTTAGTTTTTACCTTGATCCTGCTTTCATTGGCTAAAATTTACCGTTTAGACGGAGCGGTTGTTTTAGGCGATCCGGATGAATGGACTCATTGGGAAGTGGCCAAAAGTTTTTCTACTTCAGTTTTTCCTTCCTTTTCCGGTGGAGCGTGGTATTACTCATTGCCGCTTTTTCCGGCTCTCGGTTTTTTGGTCAATTTGCTCGGCCGCTGGTGGCCGGTTCTTTCGCTTGATCACGGCTTTGTCAGCTTGAGATTAGTGTCGGTTATATTCTCCCTGGCGCTAGCCTTGGGTATATTTTTCTACCTGCGCCAAAAAGCCGGGGTTTGGGCGGGGTTTGGCGGAGCTGTGGTTTGGTGTTTACACCCGTTTGCCACCCACTTTAGCCGCTTGGGCTTGCTGGAAGTTCCAGTAACAGCATTGTGTTTTTTGTCTTTCTTTGCCTATGACTGGGCGGTTTGTAAAAAGAGCAAGCTTTGGGCGATTTTGTCTGGATTACTTCTTGGACTGGCGATTTTGACTAAATACACGGCTTTAATTCTATTCTTTTTCTATTTTTTACTACTATTTTTTTCTTGGATAGTTGGAGTTTGGAAGCGCCGTTACAAACAATTTATTTTTACCTTCTCGTTAGTGAGGATTTTGCCTTTGTTTGTTTCCGGATTTATGGTTTTGCCGGTGCTGGCTTTTTATTATCTTAATGATCCAGTGAGTGTCAAAATTCATACTCTTGTTAATTTGATTTCTTGGGAAAGATTTACCGGCGCGCGATTGTGGGTGGGGGAAAACTATTTTAAGCTTGGGAGCGGGTTGTGGTGGGTAGGTTGGCCTCTTTTGCTTTTAACGGTAGTTGGATTATTCCTCGCGCTGATTTCCAAACATCGGCGCCAATTTTATTCGCTGGGTTTTTTTTGTTTGTTTAGCTCGATTTCGGTGGTTATTAGAGAGCCTTTCTACCCTCGTTATTTTTTGTTTTTGCTTCCTTTTTTTGCTATTTTTTCTGGTTTAGTTTTTGGTTGGTTAGTTGATAAGCGGGGGAAAATAGGTTTGGTTTTGTGCCTTGTTGTGATCGGTTTATTATTGCCTGGGTTCAAAAATGGTCTTAATTCTTCCTATTCGCTTATTTTAAAAAATCTCGCTTACGGTTCTTTTGATTCTGGTTTTCAATATCTCTTTTCCAATTACTGGCCTCATATTGTTGGTCAAAATAGCTTTGCTTGCGCCACTTGGTTGGCAGAAGAATCCGGCGAAGTTCAAGCTTTCTGCTCAAAAGAAAAGCGCCTGCCCTCTCAAATTTTGAATGAGGAGGGGGGTTTGATTGTATTAGAGAGTGATTACTCATCTGCTTATATTTCACCGGTCGTCTCGCGAACAGAAGCGGTCAAGATAGCCCGCGAAGCCAAAAAACCTGATAAAATAGTGGGGGAAGAAGGTAGTAATTATCCTTACTTTAAAAAATTTGGCCGCCGGTTGGAAGTTTATGAGGTAAAGAAATAAAAATTTTATGATAGGAAAAAAAGCGCTAAAGAGCACCATTTTTGTTTCCGCTTACACCTACCTAAGTTTTATTCTGACATTTGTTAGCAATGTCTTTTTGGCCAGATTGCTGGACCCGGAGCATTTTGGCATATACGCGCTAGCTCTTTTTTTTGTGGAATTAGTCGGGCGGGTGCGTGAGTTGGGGTTGGATCAGGCGCTTACTCATCGCCAAGGTGATTTGGAGCGCTCCTACAGGGCCCATTTTACTATGCAGGCGCTCTTATATTTTGCTGCCTTACTTGTCACCGTGATTGCTTTTCCGTGGCTGTCCCGCCTTTATGGCCGGCAACTGGCTTTAATTGTTTTGTGTTTGTCTAGTCTAATTCTCTTTCAATCGTTGTCTAGCACCCCTCGAATTTATTTGGAAAAACAATTGGCATTTGGCAGGACGGTTTTGGTAGATTCTTTCGCTTTGATTGGTTCGGTGGTGCTTTCCATTCTTTTGGCTTGGCAGGGCTGGGGGGTATGGAGTTTGGTTTGGGGAAATGGTTTTAAGGTTGTTTTTACCTTTTTTGGTTTATTTTTGGCGAGTGGCTGGCGGCCTGGGTTGCTTTGGGATAAGGTTTTACTGGGCTGGTTTTTTAAGTTTGGCGGTATTCTATGGTTAGGCGGATTGGCGACTTTTGTTCTTTTTAAGTATAACGATTTTATACTAGGAACCTTTATTAGCCAGGAATCATTGGGTTTCTACGCCAAGGCTATGTCTTTGGCAATACTGCCGACTTCCTTGGTTACCAGCGCCATATCCCGTGTTTCCTTTCCTATGTATGCCCAATTGCAGGAAAACAAAAAGAAGCTCAATCAAGCCTTTAATTTGGTGGTTTCTACCATCTTGCGCGTTGGAATACCAATTTGTTTGCTTTTGTTAATAACATCCAAGGAGTTAATTCTGGTAGTGTTTGGTCAAAAGTGGCTTCCTATGGTCGGTATTTTGCGTTTACTGGTTGGTTACTCAATACTTCGTTGCGTGTTTGATGATGTGGGCGCTTTTCTTACTGCCCAAGGGCAGCCGCAGCTTACGGTTCGCTATTTATGCGCTCAAGCGGTAGTATTTTTAGGACTGGCGCCGTTTTTGGTAAAGTGGTGGGGAGTGTCTGGCGGCATAGCAGCTTTAAACTTGGTGATGTTTTTTGGGGTGATTGCCGCGTATTATTACGCCCATCATTTTGTTAAATTTTCCCCTTTGGTTTTGTTTGGAAACTCAACATTGGCGGTGGTTATTTCTTTAGGCGCCTACTTTCTGCTTTCAGAATTACTGTTACTTGATGATTGGTCAGCCCCGCTTTTGTTAATAGTTAAAACGACCTTGTTTGGTGTTGTCTATTTAGGTGCCTTATGGCTGGTTGAAGGAAAACGTGTAAAAGCCGACCTTTTGTTTTTTTATCGCAAATGGCGCGGTTTGGATTAGCTTATGTTTGTTTCCATAATTATTCCCACTATTCGCGAAACATTGCTGGCAAAGGTTCTACCAGCCGTGCTTTCCCAAGATTATCCAGAAGATCGCTATGAAGTGCTGGTGATTGAGGATGGTACGAAATCTAAAGTTAAAGAGCTGGTAGATAGCTTATCTGTTTCTAGCGGGGTTTCGCCGCGTTATTTTTGGCAAAAACATGGCGGTCCGGCCAAAGCGCGTAATTTTGGGGTTTCTCAAGCGGCTGGTGAGGTAGTCGCCTTTATTGACGATGATTGCCTTCCCCCTAGAAATTGGCTTTCTCTTTTGATCGCCGGTTTTGCCGAGTATCCTGAAGCAGTGGCGGTTGGCGGTTACATGGAAGCGCCGGAAGCATTGCTGGTGAATAATGTATTTGCGCAATTTGAAGCATATCAAACTCATCAGGTTTACAAAGCCGGATCCTTTCCAGTTCTGGCCGGTTTTGATTGCCCGGCCGGAGGAAGCAATAATCTAGCCTACCGCAAAAATGTATTTTTAGAATTCGGCGGATTTGACGAATCGTTTCCTTTGCCGGCTGGTGAAGACGCGGATCTCAAAAAGAGAGTTGCCGATGCCGGTTACAAGTTTTTGTATTTGCCAATTAAAGTCACTCATCTTCAGCAATATAATCTTAAACGATTTGTCCGCCAATCAGTTATGCGCGGCAAGGGGGCGGTAATGTTTGAACGCAAGCATGGTGGCTGGCAAGGTATTTGGGGCTTGGTTTTGAATTTTGTTTATATTTGGCTTTCTCTTTTTCGTAATTTTCTAAAAATTACCAATAAAAAAATTGTTATTTTATATCTACTTCAAGATATGCTTATGTGGTGGGGTAGATTGTTGCTGGTTATTGGTCATTAGCCGCTGGTTACTAATAAGCAACTTATGCAAATTACTCTATTTAATAATTTAATCGGCGAGAATTTAGTGAGCATGAATCGCTACGCTAATACTTTGGAGGCTGGTTTAGCAAAGCGGCCGGGAATTAACGCTTCGTCTTTCGCCGTTCGCCAAACTGGCTTTATTAAGCCTTTTAGGCCGTTACTGCACTTTGTTCCTTGGCTAAAAGATTACGGTCGGGATATGTTTTTCTCACGCTACTTAAAGTACCCATTTCTAGCTCGGAACAAGCAAGGCCAGATCAACCATGTAACCGATCAGCTCAATACTCATTTGCTGCGAATCCTTGATCCGAATAAAACAGTGGTAACCTGCCACGATCTGATTCCTCTGGAGTACGAAGAAGATCCAATCGCGCTTAAAGTTTTTAAATGGAATATTGGTTTTCTGTCAAAAGCGGCCAAGATTATTGCTGACTCTCAATCAACTAAAAATGACATTATCAAGTTTCTGAATATTCCTCAAGAGAAGATTACGGTTGTTTATTTGGGCGTGAACCCTGTATTCAAGCCTATCAATGATTCAACTGCTTTATCCGCTTTGCGTTTAAAGTACAATCTTCCCTCCGGTCGGTTTTTGTTGTTTGTGGGCAATAATCTGGCATACAAAAACCGTACCGGATTATCGGCATCTTTTAATTCGCTTGCTAGTAGCTACCCAGACCTTTCTTTGGTGATAGTTGGCCAACCGGAACCAGTAGCGCCGGCACTGGCGGGTCGAGTGCTCTATTTTTCTGGGTTAAGTGAATCGGACTTGATAGGTTTTTACAATCTGGCTGATGTCTATGTTCAGCCGTCGCTAAAAGAAGGTTTTGGCTGGCCGGTATTGGAAGCAATGGCGTGCGGTACGCCGGTAGTTTGTTCTAATACCCCGTCTTTGCCGGAAGTGGGTGGTTCTGTCGTGATTTATGCTGATCCCCAATCCAATAATAGTTTTGCCAAAGGAGTATCATTTGCCCTTAATTTGTCCGATCAACAGCGTGATAAAATAAAAGAAGCGGGTTTAGCGCAGGCGGCCAAATTTAGTTGGGAAAAATGTATCAGCGGGACGGTAGGGGTATATAACGAATTAATCAGCAAAGACTCGTTGGAGAGTCAAAGTAATTTACCAGTAATTGGTAACTAGCGACCAGCAACCAGAAACCAGACTATGCGTGTTTTAATTATTTCTCATTCTTATATTGCTCCCGAAAACCGTCATAAAATTACTGTGCTCGGGCAAAAACAAGATTTAGAAATTGGAGTTTTATTCCCTCCTCGTTGGATAGCATTGGGCCGCCATCTTTTCTTTCTCCAGCAATCTCAAGATACCGAACGCCATTGGACTTTTACCTGTCCAGTTTATGGCGCGGGTGATAACTCAAAATATATTTACGACCCGATCTGTCTGCGGCGCGATATTTTGGAATTTAAGCCCGATTTGATTCATGTTGAAGAGGAACCGTGGTCAAGGTGTTTAGGGGAAATTGCGATTCTTTCTAAAATTACCAGTTCTAGGTTGATTTTTTTTAGCTGGGAAAATTTGGAACTTTCTTTGAGTTTTGCTCAACAGCAGATTAGACGATTAGTCTTTTCTCAATCTATTGCCGCTTTGGTTGGTAACGAAGAGGCCAAATCACTGCTTCAAAAATCCGGTTTTGGCAAGAGGGTTGATGTGATTACCCAATTTGGCGCGGACACGGATGCTTTTGTTCCTCTATCTCTGGAGCAAAAGCAGGCGGTACGGGAGCGTTTGGGTTTAACCGGTTTTGTGGTTGGTTTTGCGGGGCGATTGGTGGAAGAGAAGGGAATTGGCACGCTCCTGCGGGCAATAGCGGAACTAAAAAAGACGGCTCCCGATTGTCGTTTGTTGTTAGTTTCTACCACTATTATTCCTTCAGAATTTGAAGATATGATAGAGGATTTGAATATTACCGACAGCGTTGTCGTGGCGGATGGGTTAGACCACGATCGTATAAGAGAGTACACGCAGGTAATGGATTGTTTGGTACTGCCTTCGCTGACCACACCCACTTGGAAAGAACAATTTGGGCGAGTTTTAACCGAAGCGATGGCCTGTCAAGTGGCGGTAATTGGTTCTTCTTCCGGCGCGATTCCAGAAGTAATTGGGGAGGCAGGTTTGATTTTTAAGGAGGGCGATGCCGGTGATTTAGTGAGCAAGATTAGTTTATACTATCAAAATCCCTCTTTGCTCCAAGATAAAGCTCGGATGGGGTACCAACGTGTACAGGAAAAATATAGTTTTAAGGCGGTCGCCGAAAAAACTTATCAGCTGTATAAACAGATTCTAGAACACTAGCTATGTCATATGAATTTGGTCTTTCCAGACAAGAAATGGTGCGCGATTGGTTTAGGCACGAACTTCCTATTATTGAGCGGTTAGCTCCTGATAGAGGATCCACCATTGTTGATTTAGGTTGCGGGACCAACATTTTTGTAAAGGCACTCCAAGACAAAGGATACGAAAGTGTGATTGGTATTGATCTTGATGAGGATTTAGCAACTACTAATCGAGGCGCCATTGGAAGCGAGTCAATGATGATCGGCGTGTTGACCTGCTGACCTCGCATAATTTACTTGACCATTTCTCCGAGAGGACAAAAGCGAAAAAGCTGGTGGTGGAAATCGACAGAGTACTTGATGAGGAACAGGGGATGGCTTTTCTCTACCAGGAGAGGTGGGCGGAAGGTTGGGGTTACAAGGATGTAGCAGAAGGTCTGCGGGAGAAGGGTTTTATCGAAATTGAGGGTGGAATATTTACTCGTCCTGGTCATCCGGAGGCTCTTAAGCAATCCAGCGAGCCCTGTCCGGAGGTAATTTAAGGTATTTGTCTTTACGCACCTTCGCATCTGCCT
>Ga0210057_1004089_pt1 | contig 19665 bp, 15 predicted proteins | sample CryGeyCG2114_010_2_FD_183968 | JGI IMG/M metagenome (GOLD analysis project Ga0210057, IMG submission 183968) | Groundwater microbial communities from aquifer - Crystal Geyser CG10_big_fil_rev_8/21/14_0.10 (SPAdes) (version 2) | ecosystem: Environmental > Aquatic > Deep subsurface > Groundwater ...
CTATTAATCATCCTTGGAGAAGACCATTTCTATTCACTCAAAAACAGCCACTTTTAGTGACTACAAAAGGCAGACTATGACATTTCTACTTTGCCGACTGGTATGACATTTCTATTTAGCCTTTACAATGGTAGTTACAAGTTATTGACAAAAAACACAAAACAAGCTATATTACAGCCACTTTTAAACAAAAACCTACGTGAATCTGCGCCATTATCTGCAGTAATTCGCGTTAATCAAAGATTAGTATGGAACACAAAGTCAAAAAACTAGAGAAATCTCAAATGGAATTTACTATCACAGTAAGTCCAAAAGATTATCAAAAACATTTAGAAAAAGCAGCTGAAGCTGTATCTAATCGTGTAGCTATCAAAGGCTTCCGCAAAGGCAAGGCTCCTTTTGAAATGGTCAAAAAAGAAGTAGGTGACATGAAACTATTACAAGAAGCTCTAGAAGACATTATCCAAGAAACTTTTTATCAAGCTGTGAAGGCCGAAAAAGTGGATACAATTGGTATGCCAGAAATCAGTGTCCAAAAAATGGCTCCAGACAATGATGTTGTATATACTGCCAAAGTAGCTCTTTTACCAAAAATAGAATTACCAAAATTGGATGGTCTAAAAATAAAAAGAAAAGTAAAAGAAGTCGGTGAAAAAGATATTGACGAAACTATTGATAATCTTTTGAAGATGCAAGCCAAAGAAGTTATCAAAAAGGGCAAAGCAGAAAAAGCAGACAAAATTATCATTGACATGAATTTGTTTCTTGACGGAGTACCTGTAGAGGGTGGTCAGGCCAATGATTACGGTATTTATTTAGAAGAAGCGCACCAACACATTCCAGGCTTCAATGATTCTCTGCTTGGTTTACAAAAAAATGACGAAAAAGAATTTGATCTTCCTTTTCCAGAAAAATATCACAGTCAAGTATTAGCTGGCAAAACTGGAAAATTCAAAATAAAAGTAAAAGATGTTTTTACTAGAGAAATCCCAAAAGCTGATGCAGTTTTTGCCAAAACTCTTGGACAAGATAGTGTAGAAAAATTACGTGAACTTATCAAAGAAAATCTTGGCCATGAAGCCGAACACAAAGCTGATGAAATAGCTGAAATTGAAATGTTTGAAACACTTATCAAAGAAGCAAAATTTGATGAAATACCAGACGTATTAGTAGATGCTGAACTCAAAAAAATGTTTTATGAATTACAACATGATCTAGAAAAACACGGTGTAAGTATTGAACAATACTTGAAAGATATCAAAAAAAATGAAAAAGAATTACAAGAAGATTTCAGAAAAAAAGCTACCGACAGAGCAAAAGCCTCTCTTCTTTCTCGTGAAGTAGCATTAGAAAACAAGCTTGAAGTTTCTGCCGAAGAATTGGAAAAAGAAATGAAACATATGCGTGATTATTACAAAGACAATGTTCAATATTTGGAAAACTTGAAAAAACCAGAAGTAATTGATTCTATTCACAACATGCTTCTAAATAAAAAAGTTGTAGCATTTCTTGCCGACAAATTAGTCGATGGACCAAGACATACACACGAAGACCATGACCACGGACATAGCGTGGTAGAAGAAGATCAAGAAGACCATACAGGTCATAATCACTAAAAAACTTAGTTAAATAAAAACATTCTCTAATTAGAGAATGTTTTTTTGTAAAATTCAATATTCAATATTCAATATTCACAATCTTATTCTTCCTAGTCTCACCTTTTACAATTTTAATTTTTGATTTAGCAACATTGTATTCTTTACTTAGTATTTCTATTAGTTTCTTATTGGCTTCGCCATCTACAGGTGGGGAAGTCAATTTTACTTTCAAATCAGTATCAGACAGTCTAATAACCTTATTTAAAGATGATTTAGGTATTACTTTGATATTTAGACGCATATTCAATAAAAGATCGGCGTATATCTGCGTGGTTATCCGCAAAATACGCGTTTATTATTTTGGTAAGTCAACCCCACCCTTAGACCAAGGATTACAACGCATAATTCTCCACATGGCTTGAGGAATTCCCTTTATTAAGCCTTTTTTCTTGATTATCTCATATCCATATTCACTACAAGTTGGATAAAATCGACAATAACCATTGGGAAATCTTCGCTTAAACAAGCCATGATCTGGTGATAAGGTCTTCTGATAAATCTTTATTGACCACAAAACAGGTACCCGTGGTAAACGAAGTATTTTTTTTAAAAAATGCTTCATAAAGCCAAAAATATAAATTAATAAAACAAATAATAATTATATATAAATTGAAAACTCTTCCATCCCAAACAAACTCGTCTAAACCAAAAATCAAAAATAAATTAACAAAACAAATTTAAAAATAAAAGAAAAACAGAACTACAATCTTATCTAAAATTAATAAATAGGCTATACTTAGCCAATATATTAAATTAATAGCCCCACTTTTTTCAAACAAAATATTATATCTTTTTCAATTTCTTGATAATCAGCTTCAAGAATAGTATTTTTTACCATAAAACCTACTAAAAAACCTGTTTTTATTTTATTTTCTTTAAGTAACAATCTCACCACTTCACGCATTTTACGTCTGACAGTATTACGTTTTACCGCGCTTTTGCTTATTTTTAGTCCTACACTAAAGCCAATCTTGAGATCATCAGCCAAGAATTTTCTACGTGGATACTTTTCAATGTTTATTTTCCAGGTTTTCATCGTCAAAAATTTGGCACCAACAAAATTACCTTCATTAAAAAGTATTTCCCATTCTTTCTTTCCTGTTAGTCTGTTTTTTTGTTGTAACATACAAGTAGATTATAACACAAAAACCTCGTAGAAACGAGGTGTTGTTGATTTTTGATAAAAAAAGACAAATTAACGAGTTTTTCTGGTACGTTTACCAGTTTTTTCATCGCTAACTGTAAGTTTCTTTCTACCTTTATCGCGACGTTCTTTGAGAACTTTACGACCATCTTTGTCTTTCATTCTTTCCAAAAAACCGTGAGTTTTAGCTCTCTTACGTTTCTTTGGTTGATACGTTCTTTTTGGCATATTGAATTTCTAAATAATGTAGCTATATGATACTAAAAAATATAAAATTTGTCAAGAGCTTGTATAGTTTATTGGATTATTAGTTTATTTGTTTATTAGAACTAAAAAAGATCTACTTTTCAAATCCATTAAACCAATAAACTAGTAATCTATTAATCTTTTTAAAAACTTGCCAATTCTTTTAAATTCAGGCATAGTGCAAGGAGTATATCCACACCGTCCACAGTTTTTCCACAAACTGTACACTTTTGGCTATTATTAGAGTATTTTTCAAATTAGCAATCTGTGATAGAATAAGAAACATAATATAAAATTTTCAAAACGTATGACTACTCATGAAATTTGGCAAGCAGTACTAGCAGAATTTGAACTTAGTTTATCCAAAGCACACTTCACAACTTGGTTCAAAAATACGGGTATAGCTGAATATGATGATGGCAAAGCTATAATCTGTGTTCCAAATTCTTTTACCAAAAGTTGGCTAGAAAAAAAACACCACTCTCAAATAATAAAAATATTAGAAAGAGTAACAGGTAAACCAATCAAAAAAATAGACTACGTGGTCGAAAATATCAAAAATATCAAAAACGAAGAATGCAAACTTTCTGAGCAAGCTCCACAAATTTCCACTTCCTCAAACCCTCTTTACAACAATCAACGAAAAAATACTTTGGTTCAACAATTCGGACTAAATCCAAAATATACTTTTGATACTTTCGTAGTTGGCAAAGGAAATGAATTGGCTCATGCTGCTGCTCAAGCTGTCGCCCGTCGTCCTGGAGACACCTACAACCCACTATTTATCTATGGTGGTGTAGGGTTAGGAAAAACACACTTGATACAGGCGATTGGTCAAACCATGCTTGAGGCCAATCCTCAAATAAAAATACTTTACGTAAGTTCAGAAAAGTTTACCAACGAATTTGTTTCTTCTGTCAAAGAAGGTCGTGCCAAAGAATTCAAAGACAGATATCGCAATGTTGATTTATTACTTATTGATGATATTCAATTCATCGGAGGCAAGGAACAAACACAGGAAGAGTTCTTTCATACTTTCAATGAACTTCACCAACAAGGTAAACAAGTGGTTCTTACAAGTGATCGACCACCAAAAGCTATTCCCGCACTTGAAGATCGTTTACGCAGTAGATTTGAATGGGGAATGATTGCCGATATTTCTGCTCCCGATTTAGAAACTCGTCTCGCTATTTTACAAAAGAAAGCGGGGGAAAAAGATTTCAAAATTGATGAAAAGTTGATACAATTCATTGCCACCAATATTCAAAACAATATTCGTGAATTAGAAGGTGCACTCAACAAAATAATTGCTTATCACGAACTAAAAAATATTGCTCCGACTGAAGAAACCTTGAAACAAGTACTCTCAAGTTTTGCCGAACAGAGCATGAAACGTTCACTTACTCCCCGTGAAGTCATTACCACTGTTGCTAGCTATTTCGATATTTCTATCGAAGATGTTCTTGGCAAAAGTCGTGAAAAAAAATTAGCTTTTCCTCGTCAAATAATAATGTTCTTACTTCGTGAAGAATTGAAATTATCTTATCCAAATATTGGTGATGAACTTGGTGGCAGAGATCACACTACAGCAATGCACGCTCACACTAAGATTGCTACCAACATTGATAACGATCTAAAATTGAAACAGGATTTGGAAATGATCAAACAAAGATTATATGCCAATTCGGTCTAAACAAAAAAAATAGAAATGTTGTGAAAAATCTTTCTTAAACAAATAATTAGGAAAAAGTTTCCACAACATTTCAATAAAAATATACATCAAACTGTTTATAATCAACACAAAAATAGTTAATAAAATAGTTAATAAAAAAATAAAAACACACAGTTCATACACAGAAAAAATCAACAACAAAAGTTATCCCATCCAAACCAACATTTGACAACACAAGTTAACAACAACAGACCTAACAAAAAAATAGCTCAACAAAAATAAAAAAACTACTTTTACACACTGTCCACAGGCTCTATAGTTATCTACTAGTTCTATAAATATATAATACAGTAAACGACACCTATGATGTTCACATGTACAAGAGAAAATTTAGAGTATTCACTGAGTTTGGTAAGCTCTTTAGCTAACAAACATACCAATCTTCCTATCCTAAATAATGTGCTTATCAAAGCTACAGAATCGGGTATTGAGGTAAGTACTACCAACTTAGAAATAGCTGTAAAAACTCAACTACGTGCCAAGGTAGAAAGTACGGGATCTTTTACTGTTCCTGCCAAAACTTTGACTGACTATGTCAGACTTCTGACCAACGAACAAGTGGAAATAAATCAAAAAGACAATGAACTTTTGGTTTCTTGTGGAAATTCAAGTACAAAAATAAAAGGATCATCTGATGAAGATTATCCAATTTTACCAGAGGTAGAAGAAATAAATTCTTATGTTTTGCAGGTAGAAGATTTCAAAAATGCTATTTCCAAAGTAATTATTGCTGTAGCCAAAAATGAAATTAGACCTGAACTTTCTGGAATTTATTTTTCATTTTTACCTGAAAAGTATAATGGTTTGGTTTTGGCAGCGACAGATTCTTATCGTTTGTCAGAAGCTAAAATACTAATCAAACAAGGTGAAGAAAAAAATATTAGCTGTATTGTTCCAGCTCGGGTGGCTTATGAAATCACTAGACTTTTACAAACTGCCAAGAGTCACGGTGGTGAAGATATCGTGCGTGTTTGGGTAAGTGAAAATCAAATTGCTATTCGTTATGATAATTTTGAAATGACTAGTAGATTGATAGAAGGAAAATATCCAGATTATACCCAAATTATTCCAGCTAGTTTCAAAACAACAGCTATTTTCCCACTCGACATTATGGTCAACAAAATCAAAGCTGCTAGTCTGTTTACTTCAACTGGTGTCAATGCTGTTTCTTTTGATTTAAATGTAGCTGAAAAAAATATTGGTGTTTCTTCTTCCAGTACTCAGGCTGGTGAACACACTTCGGAAATTGAGGCTGATATAACAGGAGAGGAAAATTCTATTTTACTTAATCATAGTTATGTTCTTGACGGTTTGTCACATATGGAAAGTGATAATATAGAGTTCGGTGTCAACAGTGCTGATGCACCTTGTATTTTCCGTCCGCAAGGCAAAGATAATTATTTGTATATTGTGATGCCTATCAGGCAGTAATTTTATAATTTAGTAATTTTTAATTTTAAAATAATTTAAAAACTTAACAATTTTAAAAACAACTTTGAGAAGTTGTTTTTTTTGTTGGATAATTTATTTTAGACATTCTTTACTATATTAATAAATTTATTAATTTGTTCCTTCAAATTTTCTTTTGAGGTATCAAATGTGTAATCAAATTTGATTAGTTTCAAATATTCTTTATGTAGAGGTTTTCTACGTTTATAAACTTTTATAGCCTGTAAGCCACTATCAAATAGCCAGGTTTTTCCGAAAGATTTTAATTTGTTTATAATGAATTTTTCTGGTGGTTTGACATGAATCCAAAAAGTTTTTAGATTTTTTTCTTTAGTTATTTTCTTTATGAAATTTCTGACTTCTGAAGCAATACAATCAGAATCTATCGTTACACTATATTTTTTGTTGATATATTTTTTAATTAGTAATTGTCCAATTTCCAATGTTCTTAGATAGTTAAAACCATTGTCCCTCAAAACGTGACGGATTTCATCTCCAGAGATTCTTAATAAATGTAATTTTTTGCTTATTGGTTTGACTACTGTAGTTTTTCCAGCACCGACTAGACCAATAGGGCAGAGTAGAATTTGTTTAGCAGGGATTTCTTTTGGTAATTTTATTTTACCTTCATAAATTTTGGTAATTTTTTTGAGATTTGTGTCGGATAAGTTATTACCAACTGCACTTTCGGTGATGAATATTTTTTTCATAATTTATATTTATTAATAAACATATAGACTTTCTAAATTATAATATAGAAAACAAAGTATGTAAACCAACAAAAAACCACCATTTTCTGGTGGTTTTTTACTATATTATTTTACCTCCGTATCTATACTTTCTATATTTTTGTTATTTGAAGTATCTGTTGTTTCAGAAATAAGTTTATATTGTCCTGGTACTGCGTTTTTCCAGGTCATTAGTATTTGTCCACTAAATAAATTGGAAAAATCATTTAAGCTTTCTACCAATGTTCTTGTACCATTACTTTCATAATATAAACTTACGTTTTTGATATTTTCCAACTTAATTGGTCGTAAGATTATAGTCTTTGGAAAAGAACTAATAGTAGTATAATCTTCCAAGAAAGTGGTTGTGGGTTTTACTTCACCTGCTTGCAAATTAAATTTGACATCTTGTTGTAATTTGTTGCCAACATCATCTTCCACAATTATTGTTAGAGTGTGTTCGCCAGGGCTTTGTTCCTGCATATAATAATGTAGGTTGAAGGGGTGTTGATTTTCTACACCCACATAGACACCGTCAAGCTTGTAATTCACCTTAGAAACGCCTCTGGGGGCACTCACAGCAACATCAGTGTCAAGTTGTCGGTCTGTAATGGTTTGTCCTTCTTCTGGATAAAATACTGTCAGAGTTGGGATAAGTTCTAGACTGTGGGCTGTGTCGTATTCAGTTGGTGGTTCGTCAAAACTTAGGTTCCAGTCAGGGTTAGCTTCTTTGTTTCTTGTTATCCAATCTTGAATGCCTTGTTCCCAGGCGGAAAATTGAGGATCATCTGCGGGGTTGGTTGGAGGATCACCGCGTGGGTCGTTTTTGTTGACATAATAAAGAATAGAGTGTGGTTGAATGTAGGTTCTTTCCTCCACATATTCTGGTGGTGTTGAACTCGTGGCCAAGTTACCAGTAGCTTTGTCCACTTGTAGAGTAATTTTACCGCCATCAGAACCTCTGAGGACTGGTTTGGTAGTATCATTGATTGGTGCTGGTGCAAATTGTTCTACAGGTGTATTTTTGAGAGCTTTTTGCATAAAGCTGTTCCAAATCTTGGCAGCTACCATACTACCACCATAGCCGGCTTTCATTGGTGTGTTGTCTGTGTTACCAGCCCAGACACCTGTGACCAGAGAAGGTGTGTAACCAACTGTCCAAGCGTCAACATAATATTGAGTGGTACCAGTTTTGACAGCCACAGGTCTGCCTGGTAGTGTGAGAACGCTGTTTAATCCAAAAACATAGGCGCGGGCAGCATCATCACTCAAAATATTGGAAATAGAATCAGCAATTTTGTTATCAAATACCTGTACACCTTTTTTATTTTTCCATTCTTCAAGAATCTTACCATCGGAATCTTCTACTTTTAATATACTTGTTAAATCGTGATGATAACCTCTATTGGCAAATATAGCAAAAGCATTGGTGTGTTCAATTAGTTTTACTTCGCCGCTTCCAAGTACCAAAGTCAAACCAAAGTCGCCATTACTTAGTGTAGTGTAACCCATTCTTTCAGCCATACTTTTGGAATTTTTTTCACCAACTAGATACAGCATTTTGACAGCTGGAATATTTAATGATCCTTGTAGAGCCTGTCGTACAGTCACTGGTCCGCGTTCTTTCAAATCGTAATCTTTTGGTATAAAAGGTTCTCCAGATATGGCAAAGTTAGTAACAGTATCAAATAAAACTGTGTCTGGGGTGTAGCCTTTTTCAAAACCAGCTGCATAAATAATTGGTTTGAAAGAAGACCCTGGTTGTCTTTTACCAAGAGTAGCCACATTGAATTGTCCATCAATAGAATCATCAAAAAAATTACGTGAACCAATCATTGCAAGAAATTGTCCAGTCTTTGGGTCTATAGAAACGAGAGAAGTGTTGTCTGCTCCCGCTGAATTCAAGATAGCATCAGCTTCATCATCCATTATTTTTTGAGCTATTTTCTGTTTGTCCCAATCAAGTGTTGTAATCACTTTTAATCCTCCTGTGTCTACCATAGTTTCTCCATATTTTTCAACGAGTTGTTGTTTGACATAAAGTACAAAATGAGGAGCCTCTATATTATTAAAAGATTGTTTGATACTTAGTTCTTCTGCTTGAGCGACTTTTTCTTCTTCTTCTGTTATATAACCTTCGTTATACATTCTACTCAAGACAAAATTTCTTCTTTGTTTCAAAGCAGTGTGATCGTTTAAGTAAGTAGATGGCGCTTTTGGCAAGCCAGCCAAAGTTGCTGACTCTGCCAAATCAAGTTCACTAGCATTCTTGCCAAAATAACTTTCTGCTGCTGATTCAACACCATAATTACTAGAACCATAAGGTATTTCATTGAAATAAATTTTCAAGATTTGATCTTTGGTATATTTTTGTTCTATACGCAAAGTCATAATAGCTTCTTTTATTTTACGTAGTATAGAATGTTCGTTGGTCAAAATAGCATTTTTTACCAATTGCTGGGTTAGAGTAGAGGCGCCACTACCAATTTTTTGTTTGGTAAATATTCCTACCACAATAGAGCGGAGTATGGAAAGAGGTCTAATACCATTATGTTGATAAAAGCTGGTGTCTTCTGTGGCAATAAGTCCGTTGATTAGATTTTTTGGTACCTGATCCAACTCGATTAAAGTTCTTTTTTCATCCCCAAAAATTTCGTATAATAAGTGGTCGCCTGTCCTGTCATAAATTTTGGTACTTTGTGCCACCTGTCTGTCAGTTAATTTGTCTGGATCTGGTAAATCTTTGCTAATCCAGGCTGTGAGGATAGTAAGGAACAAAAAACCAAAAACAGTCAAAAACAAAATACTGTAAATAAGGATTTTTTTGATTTTTTTCTTGAGGTCGGAATCTTCTTTTTTCTTCCCTTTTTTCTTTTGGTTACCAACATAGCCATAAGAACGTTTTTTTAGTTGAGGAATGGGCATAAACACTGTAAGTATAAGTTAACTTTAGGGTTAAATTCAATTGTTGGTATTGTACCAGACTATTGACAAAAATGCTATATTGTGGTACAATTGGGCATCGGTAAAATCAGATACTATATAAGTATCTTTTTATTTTGACAAAAATTAAATTTTAAAAAATAATAATTTACCGAAAATATAAAAATATATGAAACTTTTCTTCAAAAAAAGGCTAAATAGACAGGTTTTTGAGGTATCCATCTCCTTGGTTGTCATACTATCTTTCTTTGTTAACACCTTGTTACCTCAGATTGTAGAGGCTCAACCTAGCTATTTTTCTGCTATTTCTAACATTTTTGCTAAAGATAGCCAAGAAGATGCTGTTTTAGCCAATAGCTTCCCTGATATGGATGAAGCTGAACCAAGATATGTAGTTTTGGCTGTAATGACTGCTTATTCTAGTGAAGCTGCCCAAACTGATAATACACCTTGTATTCCAGCTGATTCTAGTTACAATTTGTGTGAACATTATGAGCAAGATGGTGAACAAAACACTATAGCTACCAACTTTTTACCTATGGGTACCAAAGTTCGTTTTCCTGACCTTTATGGTGACAAAATTTTCATAGTTCGTGACCGTATGAATGCTAGATATGGTAATGGTAGAGGTGATATCTGGATGCCTACCAAAGCTGAGGCCAAAATCTTTGGTGTCAAAAGAGTCAAAATGGAAATCTATTATAGATAAATAACTGTGAATTATAAAAAATGGCTTTAAATAAGCCATTTTTTTGTGTAAATTTTATGTTTTCAAGAGGTTTTTTAAATTATTAATTAGTAATTACTAATTAATAATTTTTTTGAGGTACCGGCGAGAATCGCCCCGCCCCTCGCGAGGAGCGGGGTTGCAGACCCCTGCCTTACCACTTGGCTACGGTATCTGTATTTATTATCTTTTTGACTTTTTATATACTTTGAAGTTTGAGGTACCGGCGAGAATCGAACTCACGAATAGAGGTTTTGCAGACCCCTGCCTTACCACTTGGCTACGGTACCATTTTTATTCTCTTTATTAGTCCACTGTAGGCTGAACCAAATTTCTTCAAATTTTTTTCTCTTAATCTAGCATTATTTTCTGTTTGGTAGGCTTCGTAATAGATTAGTTTTAGTGGCCTACGATTTTTTGTAGCATTTACTTTTCCTAGTGTATGTTGTTCAAATCTTTTTTTCAAATCACTACTAAATCCTATATAATACTTATCGTCTTTTTGACTTTTTAAAATGTAAGTATAATACATAATTTAGTCTATGGGTACCAGCGAGAATCGCCCCGCTCCTCGCGAGGGGCGGGGTTGCAGACCCCTGCCTTACCACTTGGCTACGGTACCATGTGTATGGTTTTTAAGAGAAAACCTTGTTGCTTAGCTATAATAACATACATTTTTATTATTTTCAAGTATCCAACATTGAAAAAAAGGGCATTTTGGCATATACTTAGTCTTACTTATGGATAAGAAATTTTACAAAGTTTTTCTCTACTTCTTAAAAGGTCTCATTTATCTGAAAAGAAGTGTTTTTTGGTTATTTGGTTTTGGCTGGAAATTTTTATTATTTATCAATAATATCTATAAATCAACACTGGGATTTGTTCTTTTTAAAGCATTATTTTATACCAAAAAATATTTTAACAAACTAAAATTTTTTCAACATGAAAGTAAAATAGAATTTTTTGGCAGAAGAGGAACCTTGCAGGTTTTATTTTTTGTAGTGTTTTTTGCTATTATGATTCCTCATACACAATTGTACTCCAAAAGTTTTGGTGAAGTCTCTGGTAAAAATTCTTTGTTGTATCAGGTGATAGGGCATGGTAATCAAGATTTTACAGAAGAAGAAGTTTTGATACTAAATACTGCGACAACAAATGTTACAAATAGCAGTGACTGGAAAGCAGGGGCAGTTTCCACAGAAGACGCAAAATCTGTTATTAACACAACTGGTGATTTGGGAAGTGTGACAGTTGGTGGAACTGCAGTTACTAAGCCAACAATAATTCCTGGATCAGAACAAAACAAAACAACTTCAAGTGGAGCACAAATAGTGAAAACAAGTCGTACAGAAACTGTCAATTACACAGTACAAGTTGGTGATGTAATAGGAGAGATTGCCAAACGTTTTAATATTAATATTAGCACAATTTTGTGGGCAAACAATTTGACTGCACGTTCTTATATTAAACCAAATCAAGTTTTGGCTATTTTGCCAGTAGATGGCGTAACACATAAAGTTGTCAAAGGTGATACTGTCTCTAAAATTGCCAAGCTGTATGATGCTGACTCAACTCAAATAGTAAAATTTAATAAATTAGAAAAAGATGGGGCAGACATTGTCGTGGGAGAAACTCTCGTAGTTCCTGGTGGTGAAAAAGAGACTGTTGTTTCAATATCTAAACCTACCTCAATAGTTACTCGCCCTTCTTCCTTTAACAATGTAGTGCCTGTTTCTTCTGTGGCTACTCCCGCTGGATCAGGTTATTTGTGGCCAACAGATGCTAGAATTATCACCCAATACTTTGGGTTGACGCACAATGCCCTTGATATCTCTGGTGGTGGAAGTGGTACAAGAGTTTATGCTACCAAAGCGGGTAAAGTCATTACTTCACAATGTGGTTGGAATGGTGGGTATGGTTGTTATATAAAAATTGACCACGGAAATGGTGTGGTTTCTCTTTATGGTCACTCTTCCAAACTTTTGGTCAATGTTGGTGATTATGTAACACAAGGTCAAAATATTATGCTTATGGGTTCCACTGGTCACTCAACAGGTCCCCACGTTCATTTTGAAATACTTGTTAATGGTAAGAACGTCAATCCTCTTTCTTATGTAAGAAAACCATAGGAGGAGTTTATAAAGTTTTAAAGTTGTTATATAACAAAAATTACTCTTTTTTTTGAAGAGTATTTTTTTTGTTTTTTAAAATTTTTTATGTTATAATATTTTTAGTTTAACAAATTAATTTTTAATAGGGGGGAATATGAAAAAAAAATTTTTTGTTTCAATCAGTTTTGTTTTTGTCGTGTTAGCACTCTTCTTGAGTGTTTTTTTATTTTCAAATTTTGTTCATGGTGCCAATGAAGATATTGTTATCACAGAAATTTGTCCGACAGGTTGTGCAGATAGTAATTATCAGTGGGTAGAAATTTATAATAAGGGTAATGATGATGTTGATTTGAGTGGTTGGAGGTTTTGGGAAGGAAGTACTAATCATACTTTGAGTACAACTACGTTGAGTGTAGAAAAAAATTTTATTTTGAAAGCACACAATTACGCTGTCATTGCACAAAATGATTTGAATTTTTTTCAAGTTTATCCTAATTTTTCTGCCTTAGTTTTGGATAGCTCTTGGAGTGTTTTGAATAAAAGTGGGGAAGAAATTGGTTTGAAGAAAGGTAGCGGAGAAAATGATTTCATAGAAAAATTTATTTATAAACAGATAGAAAATAATCATTCTTTAGAAAAAATAGATCTGTCACAGTCTGCTACAGATGAAAACAACTGGCAAGAAAATCCCGTTGACAATACTGTTGGTCAAAAAAACTATTGGTCAGTTGTTGATAATGGTGATGGAAATCAAAACATAAAACCTGTCGCCAAAATAATTACCAACAGCACAGAATTTAAAGTTGGCGAAGAAATAAATTTTGATGGTAGTCAATCAAGTGATAGTGATGGGCAAATAATTAGTTACACTTGGTTTTTGAATAATAATACTTTATCAACAAGTTCAATTTTTTCATATAGTTTTTCCAATGCTGGGCAATATAGTGTTGGATTGCAAGTGACCGATGACCAAGATGGTGTTGGCTATGACAATTTGCAATTGAATATTGTTGTTGAAAATACAACGACAACTCCACCAACCAATCCAACAAGCACAGAAAATAATTATTTTGGTGTTGTCCTCAACGAGTTTGTTAGTGATCCTGTTTTGGATGAAAAAGAATGGGTGGAAATTTATAATAGTTTAACATCTACCATTGATCTCAAAGATTGGAAATTGCAGGAGGGTGTGAAAGATAGTACAAGTACCAAAAAGATTGTTTCACTTGATAATATTTTGGAGCCAAACAGTTTTCTTGTTATAAGTTGGAATTCTAGTGTTCTAAATAATAGTGGTGACAGAATCGTACTTGTGGATGATTCCAAAAATATTGTTGATGAAGTTCGTTATGGTGACTGGATTGATCCTGATGATAAAGATGTAAATGATAATGCTCCTGCGACTTCTGATCCAAATGCAGTGGCGCGAATTGTGGATGGACAAAATATTGGAAATAATAAAAATGATTTTGCTATAACTAGTCAACCAACACCAGGAGAACCAAATATTATTAAAGTAATAGAAAATGTTCCTGTTAGTTCTGGTGGTGGAGGAGGTAATAGTTCGGTTGAAACACCAAATAAAATTTATAATCCGCGAGATATTGTTATCAACGAGCTGGTATCAGACCCAAGTGATGGTGAAGAAGAGTTCATTGAGCTTTTTAACAATACCTCTGAAATTATTGATCTTACAAATTGGAAAGTCGCTGATGGTAGTGAAACAGAAACAGCTTTGGCTGAAGAAATTGACCCCAAGGGTTTTTATGTAATAGAAAAACCAAAAGGTAATCTTAATAATGCTGGAGATTTGGTATTATTGACTGACCCAAGTGGTAAAGAAATTGATAAAGTGGTTTATGGAACTTGGGATGATGGAAATATTTATGACAATGCTCCAATGGCGAGTGATCCTTATTCTTTAATTCGCAAAGTTGATGGTCAAGATGCAGACAATGATTACTATGATTTTGTAATAACTAACACTATTACCAAAGGCAGTAAAAATATTTTTTCCATGACAAATGAAGAGGGAAAACAAATGAATGAAAATGTGGTTTTGCAAACGAATGTAATTATCAACGAAGTATTTCCTAATCCCAAAGGCAGTGATAGTGAGGATGAATTTATTGAACTTTTTAACAATGGTCAAGAGACGATAGATTTGAAAGATTGGAAATTGTCAGACTCCACCACGAAAAAATATACAATCAAACAAGGAATTTTGAAACCTAGTGATTATTTGGTTTTCAAAAGGTCAATGACGGGGATAGCTCTCAATAATACAGGAGGTGACGAAGTCAAACTCTATTCACCAAATGGATCGGTTGTTGATCAAGCGAGTTATCCTGGTAGCGCCAGTGAAGAACAAAGTTATGTGCGTAATGAAGACGCTACTTGGGTTTGGAGTAGCAAAGTAACGGCTGGGACAAAAAATATTGTGGAAGGTAAAAGTGCTGCACCGATTATTGCTATTGATGCTGATACTGAAATTGCCGTCAATCAGTGGGCAAACTTTGATGCTTCAGATACTGTTAGTCCTGATGGTAAAAAACTTAGCTTTAATTGGGATTTTGGTGACGGTAGCGATGATGAGGGCGCTAATGTAGAACACAAATTCCTAAAAGAAGGGGTTTATAGTGTTAGGCTCAAAGTTGATGATGGAACAAATAATAGTGAAAAAGAGTTAGTAGTGACGGTAAAATTGAATAGTGATTTTGTGGGAGGTTACAATGGAACAAACGATGTTTCCGTATTGAACATTTCAGAAATTCTGCCAAATCCTGTTGGTTCAGACACTACGGAGTTTGTTGAACTTTTTAATCCAACAGATGAAGATTTGGATATTTCTGGCTTAAAACTTGATGATGAAGAAGGAGGGTCTAAAGCTTACACTTTTCCAGATAACACAATTATTTTGGCGCATGAATACAAAGTTTTTGGTCGTCAAGATACTAAGCTTGCTTTGAATAATACCAGTGACTCTGTACGGATTCTTTATCCTGATGGCACTATTATCCAAGAAATTAGGTTTGATGATGTTGTCGAAGGAGTCTCTTATGTACGTGATAGTGAAGGTACTTGGCTTTGGACTAGTAATATTACACCTGGAGCAGAAAATTTTGTAGCAATTATACCAGAAGTAAAAGGTACTAAGATTATTAAAGGTAAAAGTAATTCTGTAAAATCAGTAATAAACACTACTCTGGGAAAATTGCGTGATGAAGATATTGGCGATTTAGTTTTTGTGACAGGTACCGTCGCTGTTGAGTCAGGTGTTTTGGGCACACAATTTTTCTATATGGTAAATGAGGCTTCTGGACTACAAGTTTATATGTATAACAAAGATTTTCCTAAATTAGAAATTGGAGATATGGTGGAAGTGACAGGTGAAATAGCCGAAAGTGGAAATGAAACTAGAATAAAATTGTCACAAAAAAGTGATATTAAAGTTGTTGGACACACTGATTTACCACAAGGACAAAGTGTAGAATTGGCCAATGTTGGAGAAAGTTATGAGGGTAGTTTACTAAAAGTAAGTGGAGAAATTACGGAAATAAAAACTTCTTATATGTACGTGGATGATGGTACTGAAGAAATAAAAGTTTATTTCAAAGCGGGCACAGGTATCAAGAAAGACGTTTTTCAGGAAGGTGATCTAGTGACTGTCACAGGACTGTTGCATCAAACCAAAACAGAATATCAACTTTTGCCACGCCTACAAAATGATATTGTGAAGACTGGGGTGACAGAGGATTTTGTGACTAAACAAGAACAAACTAAGCAGGAGAACAACGCTGATATGGCTGAAAAATATCTGACAGCCACAGCAGGTGGAGTGACTGCAATATTTTTTGGTCTGTTTGCTAAGAGTAGTGGGGGAGTTATACTGACAAAGTTGAAAATTCTTTTGAAAAAATTATTTAAAAAATAAAATGTTTTTGTTCATTGAAGTGCAATTACTAATTATTAATTAATAATTAGTAATTTGGCATAGAAAAATTTCTAAATTTTTGCTATAATGTATTTGTAATAAATTAAAGTAGAATTTTTATATTGTAGAATTTAGAAAATAAAAAAGTTTTATTTAAGAAACCTGTCTATTGACAGACAGGGACCCCTCCCTTTGGTGGTTCGGGGTAACCTTATCTTCTGTGATTGACAACATCTTCATCCAAATTTCAATATTACTTGGCATCACTGTCTCGGTGGCTTTTTTGATGCGCGCTTTACGTCAGCCACTTCTTATTGCCTATTTATTAGCGGGTATTATTGCTGGACCAATGTTTCTCAATCTTTTGCAAAGCGGTGGGCAGACTTTTGATGCTTTGGCCGAGTTTGGTGTGGTGTTACTTTTGTTTGTAGTTGGTCTTAGTCTCAATATTCATCATATCAAAAATATTGGTAAAATCGCAGTGATTACTGGTTTGACTCAAATTACCTTTACCACAACCATAGGATTTTTGTTGCTTTTAGCCATGAAGTTTTCTTTTTCCTCGGCGATTTATCTGGCGTTGGCTTTGACTTTTTCTAGTACCATTATTATTGTGAAGCTCTTGGCTGAAAAAAAGGATACAGAGAGTGTCTACGGACGTTATACTATTGGTCTGATGGTGGTGCAAGATATTGTAGCTATTTTTATTATGATGGTTGTGACTTCTGTAGGAAAGGGGAATGGTATGTGGTTGGAGATGGGAACTTTGGTAGGAAAGATTTTTATTTTGATTGGTTTTGTGGGGATAACTACTCGTTATATTGTACCAAAATTATTAGAACCAGTAGCTAGGTCTGGAGAATTTTTATTTATTTTCACTGTGACTTGGTGTTTTGGTATTGCAAGTTTACTTTATTGGTTGGGATTTTCTCTTGAAGTTGGAGCTATTATGGCTGGTTTGTCCTTAGGTTCTTCACCTTATCATTTTGAAATTGCTAGCCGTATCAAGCCTTTGCGTGATTTTTTTATCGTGATTTTTTTTATAATTCTTGGTAGTGAAATGTCTTTAGCTAATATTTCTAATATTTGGGGCATTGGTGTGGTCTTGTCTATTTTTATTTTAGTTGGCAATCCTTTTATTTTGTATTCAGTTTTTCGCATACTCAAATTCACTCGTCGCAACAGTTTTTTGTCTGGTGTGACAGCTGCTCAGGTCAGTGAGTTTGGTTTTGTATTATTGATAGTTGGTAGAAATGCCAACCATATTGCTGGCACAGAATTAGAAATTTTTACCGTAGTTGCTCTTATTACTATTTTCACTTCATCTTATATTATCACTTACAACGAACAGGTCTTTGATTTTCTCAAACCATTTTTTGCTTTGTTTGGTCCAGACAAACACAAACAAACTGAGGATAAAGAAGAAATATATGATGCTTTTGTCTTAGGTTATCACCGTATTGGTTGGAAAGTTTGTGAAGCTTTGGCTGAAAAAAATATCAAATACGCGGTAGTAGACTACAACCCAGAAGCTATCAAAAGATTGAAAGAAAGACATATTTCGGCTTTTTTTGGTGATGCCACTGATATTGAATTTTTGGAAACATTGTCACTCGACAAGGCAAAAATTATTGTTTCTACAATTCCAGAGTATGAAGATGAATTGGTACTTTTTAAGTATATTAGAAAACATAACAAAAAAGCTATTATTATTGGCAATCTTTATCACAATACTTATTTGGATGACTTGTACGAAGCTGGAGCCAACTATGTGATGATGACGCATCTGCTTGGTGGACAATGGATATCAGATATTATCAAAGATGGCCCTTGGTCAGAAAAGACTTTTGCAGATTTACGTAAAAATCAAAAAGAAGAGATGCAACTAAGATTTACTTCTGGGGCTAATCATTCTAACTAGGCTTGTGGAAAGGTAGTGTATAAGTATTGACTTTTTCTTGGCTTATTGATATAATTTTCTCGTCTAAAAAAATGTCTTATATTTTTAATGATTTCTGATTTGGGGGTTATTAAAAGCTTTTTATGGGCCAGCCCCGCCGTTCGCGAACAGCGGGACAAATAGTTAAAGCTGGTAGTCCTAGATTTTCTGGAGTTTTAAGTAAAAATTGATTTTATAAATTTTTATGGGCCAGTAGCTCATCTGGTAGAGCGCCGCCCTTGCACGGCGGATGTGGCGGGTTCGAGTCCTGTCTGGTCCACAAGTTTCGTCCACTCGTTGGGCACTTATTTTTAAGCCGAGGTAGCTCAGTGGTAGAGCAGTGGACTGAAAATCCTCGTGTCGGGAGTTCAATTCTCCCCCTCGGCACAAGAATAGTAAAAGTATAAAGTAGTAGGTATCAAGCGTTGGATTTAAACAAAATCTATTAGCTAAAATATTTTCAACTTTTTACTTTGTATTTTTTATTTATTACATCGGAGTGTAGCTCAGTTGGCTAGAGCATCTGGTTTGGGACCAGAGGGTCGAAGGTTCAAGTCCTTTCACTCCGACTATGTATCATGTATATTTTTTGAGAAGTCTCAAGACAAACAAAATATATTGTGGTTTTTCAGATAAAGATCCAAAAATAAGACTCACTGAACATAATCAAGGATCTAATAAATGGACCAAAGCAAATGGTCCATTTGTGCTTTTATATTTTGAATCTTATTATTGTAAAAAAGATGCTTTGCATAGAGAATTATTTTATAAATCTGGTTTTGGTAGAAAAATAAGAGATGCAATACTTAGCTCAGTTTCAGCCAAAGGCTGACCAGCCTCTGGCTGGGGCTAGAGCATCTGGTTTGGGACCAGAGGGTCGAAGGTTCAAGTCCTTTCACTCCGACAAAAAATAAAACCGCTTTATATTGAACGGGACCCTGTTTAGTAGACACGGACAAAAAACAACGAATTTTAATTTAATTGAGAAAGAAGATGATGCTTGTATTGTACAGGAGTCATCTTTTTTATTGCCCATTGTTGGCGATGATTGTTG
>Ga0210057_1004090_pt1 | contig 19665 bp, 20 predicted proteins | sample CryGeyCG2114_010_2_FD_183968 | JGI IMG/M metagenome (GOLD analysis project Ga0210057, IMG submission 183968) | Groundwater microbial communities from aquifer - Crystal Geyser CG10_big_fil_rev_8/21/14_0.10 (SPAdes) (version 2) | ecosystem: Environmental > Aquatic > Deep subsurface > Groundwater ...
GTATGAAGGCAGATCTTGCCATCATAAACGATACAAGATGGGTTGGCATCATCCTGTTATGCAGCCAATGCATGATTTAAATATTATGCTTCCCTCTGGTCATCCACCTATTGATGATAACGATTTTGAGAATGCTGAACCTATTCCGGTAGAGCCAGTTGCTCCTACCCAATAGTAGTAATTTAGAGGAAAAGTTTTCACTGCTGAAAAAAATATCTGATGATTTTTTTTTAGCGACAGGCGCTTTGCCTTTAATTGCATCTGAAATAGAGTTTTATCTCTCTGATTCTTCATGTCTTGCCGCAATTAATGATGAATGCAGAGACCGTTCTATTAATATAGCCCCTATAGAAAAGGAAAGCGGTGAAGGGCAATATGAGATATCTGTTTTTTCGCTTCTCCCACCTCTGCGCGCCGCAGAAACAATAAATGACATAAAGAATATCATCTCTTCATGCGCAGAAAAATATAAAGCGAAATCTTTTATATCTTCTAAACCGTTTGAGCAGCAACCTGGATGCGGTCTACATATAAACATCAGCCTGCATGATAAAAACGGAAAAAATTTATTTAATAAAAATAACGACAAAGAGGAAACACAAGCACTGCTTTATAGCGTAGGTGGACTTATGGCAACTATGTCTGAATCAATGCTTTTTCTTGCTCCATTAGAAGAATCATATAAACGTTTTACTGCTGAGCATAACATTGAAGTTTCCCCAGATGAACCTATGCAAAAATATAATAACGCTCCTGTAAATATAAGCTGGGGAGGAAATAATCGTACAACAGCAATAAGGATACCAGCCAGCACTGCTTACCCAGAAAACAGACATATAGAGCATAGAGTTTCCTGTGCAGATGCCGATCCATACCTTGCAATTTCCGCCGTGCTGGCTGGAATTGAATACGGAATTATAAAAAAAATTACTCCACCACCAAAAATTTATGGCAATGCCTTCGACAAGCAATATGATCTCCCTAGCCTGCCACAAAATTTGGAACAGGCGAAAAAAGCATATAGAAAAGGTAAAGTAATAAATGGATATCTAAAACTGTAAAAACTTAGTTATCGTCTGGTTCCAGCTGAAAGTTCTTTTATAAAATCAATTATTTCCTGAGGTTTTTTCTTTTCTCCTATCTTTTTTACAATAGCAGAACCAACAACCACACCATCAGCTATTTCGCCGACCTCCCTCACCTGCTCAGGTGTCTTTATTCCAAAACCAACAGCTACTGGTAATTTTGTAACTTCTTTTAATCTTCCGACTGATTTTTTTAGATTGGTTATATTAACTTCCTTGGTTCCGGTAATACCGGTTATGGAAATGTAATAAATAAAACCTGACGCTTTTCTTAAAATAATTTCCGCTCTTGACATGCTGGTTGTCGGCGCAACGAGTTTGATGAGTGGAAGGCCAACCGGTTCAGCAATGCTGGTAAATTCTTCTTCTTCCTCAGGAGGAAGATCAACAATAATAACTCCGTCAACTCCGGCTTTTTTTGTATCTTTTATAAAATCATTCAAACCATAATGATAAACCGGGTTATAGTAGCCCATAAGTATTATAGGAGTTTTCTTGTTTTCCTTTCGAAACTCCGCAACCATTGCAATTACATTCTTAACAGTAGCACCAGATTCAAGAGCTCTTTCAGCTGCAGCCTGTATTACCGGCCCATCTGCCATTGGGTCTGAAAAAGGCATGCCTAATTCTATTATATCTGCACCAGCTTCTGGCAAACCCTTCATTATTTGCAGAGAAGTTTGGTAATCAGGGTCATAGGCCATTATGTAAGTTATTAAAGCCGGTTTATTATTTTCTTTTAATTTCTGGAAGCATGTTTCTATAACAGAGCTCATATTGTTACCCCCAGAGCTTCTGCCACAGTAAATATATCTTTATCTCCTCTGCCACAAAGATTCATAATAATTATATCGCTCTTCTTCATTTTTCCGGCCGTTTTTATTACATAGGCAATAGCATGGCTTGGCTCGAGAGCTGGCAATATACCTTCAATCTTCGCGCATAATTTAAATGCTTCCAATGCCTCTTTATCTGTGGCTGATTCGTATTTAACCCTTTTTATATCATGAAGTAGTGCGTGTTCAGGGCCAATTCCTGGGTAATCAAGCCCGGCTGAGATAGAATGGGTTTGGATAATCTGCCCATCTTCATCCTGCAGAATATATGTTCTGTTGCCATGAAGAACACCAACATCTCCTTTAGCAATTGATGCAGCCGTTTTGTTGGTGTTTATACCTTCACCAGCAGCTTCTACAGCCACCATTTTTACTTTTTCGTCTTCTAAGAATGGAGAAAAAAGACCAAGAGCATTTGAACCGCCACCAATACAAGCAACTAACAGATCAGGTAATTTTTTCTCAGCCTCAATAATCTGTTCTTTTGCTTCCTTGCCAATAACCGATTGGAAATCTCTAATCATCATAGGGTAAGGATGTGGCCCTGCAGCAGTGCCAATAAGATAGTATGTGTCATCAACATTTGAAACCCAATCACGCAAAGCTTCATTCATTGCATCTTTTAGAGTTTTTGAACCTGAATTTACAGAAACAACTTCGGCACCAAGAAGTTTCATTCTAAAAACATTGGGCTTTTGCCTTTCTATATCCTTACTTCCCATATAGATAACGCACTTCAAGCCAAATAATGCACATACAGTGGCTGTAGCTACACCATGCTGCCCCGCACCTGTTTCTGCAATAATTCTTTTTTTACCCATGCGCTCAGCTAACAATATCTGACCAAGACAATGATTTATTTTATGTGCACCTGTGTGGTTTAATTCGTCGCGCTTAAAATATATTTTTGCACCGCCCAGATGTTTTGTCAGATTTTCTGCGAAATAAAGAGGACTTGGTCTTCCAGCATAATGCTTTAGATAATAATCCAATCTCGATTGAAATTCCGGATCATCTTTGGCTTTTTTATAGGCTTTATCTACTTCAAGTATAAGAGGCATAAGCGTTTCTGCAACAAAACGGCCACCATAAATACCAAAATGCCCCTGATCATCAGGGTATAAATATTTCTTTGTCTTCATTTAATTGACCTAACAAAATCCAGAAATTTAGTTATAAGGGCAGGGTCTTTCTTTCCCGGCTCTCTTTCAAGACTGGAGGAAACATCAATAATACGTGCACCACTGATGTCAACTGCTTCCTTTATATTATCAATATTAAGGCCGCCAGCAAGCATCCATGGTAAGGGGAATTCCCTCCTGTTAAGAAGATGCCAGTTAAATGAAAGTCCATTACCACCTGGCAATGCGTCCTCAGGCGCCTTAGCATCAAATAATAGCATATCTGTAATATCATAATAAGCACCACTTCTTGCTATATCATCTGCATTTTTTACAGCAAAAGCTTTTATTACTGGCACTTTGATATTTCTTTTTATTTCGGCCACTCTTTCTGGTGATTCATTACCATGAAGCTGAAAATAGTCTGGTAAAAATATTTCTTTTATTTCAGCAAGTTGCTTATCATTTGGGTTTACCAGCACAGCCACTTTCTTTACAGTTTTGGGAACAGTATCAGAAAGCTCCCTTGCCCTTATCACGCTTAAATTCCTTGGTGAAGGAGGATAAAACATGAAACCCAGGAACGCGGCACCACCATTAATTGCCGCCGAAACTGAATCTCTATCGGTAAGTCCGCATATTTTTGTGCGAAGTCGCATTAGTAATCGCTTTTATGTGATAAGGTACTATCTATGGTTTTTACTTCAGATTTAAGAACTTCAACTTCTCTTTCCAGCTCTTTAATTCGCTTTCTCTCAGCATTTCCTCTGCCAATACCCTTTATTCGATAAAACAAAGAAGAAAGGCCTCCTAATATTACACCAGCAGCAAGAGCCGCAAATATAACCAGAAAAACCGGAGCTTCCAGTTTAGAGGAAAGAACAGGAACCTTTACAGATATAACTGCACTATTATAAAGAGCAAAAGATACCAATAGAACACCAATTATCAGGGCAAATATCCACCTGATTATACGCACTATTTCTAACCTCAACGATTAACGCGGTCGCGCAGCTCCTTGCCGGCACGGAAATATGTAGAATGTCTCTCACCAAGATAAACTACTTCTCCGGTTTTTGGATTTCTGGCTGAACGTGGCTCTCTTCTTCTTACAGAAAAAGTTCCAAACCCCCGCAACTCTACTCTATCCTTTCTGGCAAGAGTATTAGAAATTTCACCAAGAACTGCTTCAACTACAACGCCAATATCTTTCAAATAAAGATTCTGGTATTTTTCTTTAAGTTTTTTTACAAGCTCTGATTTTATCATATTTCCTACTCCTTTTTATTCATTAAGCTACGATTTAAGTTTAATCAATTTACCAGTAAACGTGCTACTTACTTTTTTAATCTATAACACCGTTCTGCCAAATAGACAACATCCCTTGTAGAAAAAATTCTTTGGGTATCAATGCGTTATTTCCTATGGCAGAAGAAAGAAATTCCTTCCATGAAGGTTCTTCCTTATAAAATTTAAAATCTTTTACTTTTAGGGAGCTACTTATCCCTTTATCTTTATTTAGCCATTTTATTGCTTGCTCCTCACCGCCAATTTCATCAATTAGGCCATTATCAATAGCTTGCAGGCCGGTAAACACTCTTCCATCGGCCAGTTTTGTAGCAACTTCCTCACTAAGATCTCTTTCCTCTTTGAGGATATCAATAAAAACGTAATAAAAACTATTTACAGCTTCCTGAATAGTTTCTCTTCCTTCAGAGTTAAGTTTTTCGAACGGAGAAGGAACACCCTTCATTGGCCCCGTTTTAATGATATCCATACTTATTCCTAATTTCTTTGCTAATTCAGTTATATCAGGTGATTGCAAAATAACACCGATTGACCCTGTAATTGTAGCTTTATGAGCAAAAATTCTTTCTGTTCCCATGGCAGCAAGATATGCTGCTGAAGTTGCAAGTGAACCCATAACTGAAACTACAGGTTTTTTAGCAGAAAGAGACCGTATGGAATCATATAACTCTTCGCCTCCAACAGCTGTACCGCCCGGGCTGTCTATATAAATAACAACAGCTTTTACTTTGTCGTTATTTTCTAATTTCTTGAAGCCTTCAGTGCGCTTTATATCCTCTTGTATTATTCCGGTAATAGAAATTCTTGCGATATAATCCTTGCCAATTGCAAAGGAAGAATCTTCAGAGCCAGCTATTATCGTAAGAAGTAAAATTACGGCAAGTATTAAGGAAGAAGTGCGCCATAAACGCATCTTCTTCCTTAATTTAATTCGATCAAGCAATCTATCAGTCAATGATGACATTTAGGCTTTTTTCTTTTTTACAGTTGCTTTCTTTTTAGTAGTCGCTTTTTTTTCTGCCTTTTCTACCTTAGCTTTCGCAGTGGTTTTTTTGGCAGAAGTTTCTTTCTTAGAAGCAGCTTTTTTGGCTGGCTTTTTCTCTGCTTTGTCTTCAGATTTTTTCTCAGCCTTTTTGGTTTCCTTTTTAGCAGCTTTCTTAGTGCCCTCTTCAGCAGCTTTCTTTTTAGCGCTGTCAAGTGCTACCCCAAGAATTCCTCCCAGGCTTGCCCCGCTATCGGCCGAACCATAATCAGCAATAGCCTGTTTTTGTTCGTCAATTTCAAGGGCTTTTATTGAAAGTTTTACAGCTCTGCTATTTTTATCTACGTCAATAACCTTGGCGTCAACTCTGTCACCAACGGAAAATCTATCCGGGCGGCATTCAATGCGGTCGCGTGAAAGGTCATTTTTCTTGATAAAGCTTGTAAGTCCTTCTGACACTTCCACTTCTATGCCGCTATCTTTTACAGCGGAGACAGTAAAAGTAGAAATGGCTCCCTTACCAAGACCTTTAATAGCATTATCAAAAGGATCACCTGCAAGTTGTTTTACACCAAGAGCTATACGTTCTTTTGCCGGATCAATATCAAGCACTTTAACTTTTATCTTGTCGCCCTTATTATAGTTTTTAAGCTCTTCATCGGGCTTACCAGACCAGCTAAGATCTGAAACATGTACAAGGCCGTCAATATTTCTATCAAATCCTACAAAAAGACCAAAATCAGCAATAGATTTAATCTCCCCCTCAAGAACTTCACCAACTTTGTGTTTGGATGCGAATTCTTCCCAAGGATTTGACTCACACTGCTTCATACCCAGGCTTAACCTGCGCTTTCCAGAATCTATTGAAAGTATAACAGCCTCAACTTCCTGTCCTACAGAAACAAGCTTGTTTGGGTGTATATTCTTTTTTGTCCAGCTCATCTCTGAAATATGCACAAGACCTTCGATTCCTGGCTCAAGCTCAACGAATGCACCGTAATCAGTAATGTTTGTAATATGACCTTTATGGCGGCTGTCTGCTTTATATTTACCACCAGCATCTTTCCATGGGCTTTCTTCAAGCTGTTTTAATCCAAGTGAAATACGTTGAGTATCTTTGTCATATTTTATAACTTTTACTTTTATCTTCTCGCCAAGTTTCAACACTTCACTTGGATGCGTAATGCGCTGCCAGGAAATATCTGTAACATGGAGAAGACCATCAACAGCACCAAGATCTATAAACGCACCATAATCTGTGATGTTCTTTACAATACCTTCAAGTGTCATTCCTTCTTCTATGCCAGAAAGAGCTTCTTCTCTTTCTGCACTTCTGCTTTCTTCAAGTATAGCGCGGCGGGAAACAACTATATTTCCACGTTTACGATCCATTTTAAGAATCTGGAATTCCTGGGGCATACCCATAAGATGACTGATATCCTTAACAGGACGAACATCAACCTGGCTACCTGGAAGGAACGCTACTGCACCTTCAAGGTCAACAGTGAAGCCACCTTTCACACGGCCAAAAATTATACCGGTTACATTTTCCCCACGACCATGGATTTTTTCCAGCCTTGTCCATGATTCTTCACGAACAGCCTTTTCACGGCTTAATACTGCTTCAGAGCGGGAATTCTCTACACGCTCAAGATATACTTCAATTTCATCTCCTGATTTTAGAGATTCTCTTTCCTCTGGTGGAAATTCACGTAATTGGATGCGACCTTCAGATTTAAACCCAATATCAACAACTACATTTTCTTTCTCTATGGAGATTACAACACCTCTGACAACTGTTCCCTCTTTTGGTTCGGTAGTTTTAACTTCTTCAAGAAGCTGTTCAAAACTTTCACCAGTTGAATATGGATTTTCTATTTCTTTTACTACACGTATGCCGCCCATTTTTTACTTCCTTCTGGCCTTTATGGCCCAATCAATTCCAGCTGCTTCAAGCCAGAAGTTTAAATTTATAAAAACAATAATCTCTTCAACAAAAAAGCAACATTTACCGGTTTAATATAATTATTCCAGAACTTATCGCTATGAAGCAGAAGAAGGGATTATTGATAAAACCTTCTCAAAAACATCTTTTATATCCATTGTGGTTGTATCAATCACTATGGCATCTTCAGCGGGCTGCAAAGGGGAGATTTTTCTGCCGCTATCGCGCTCATCGCGCTCCTGCAAGTCCCGCAAAATGTTGCTGTATATAACTCCGTTATCCTGTTTTTGCAACTCTTTATATCGCCTCTCTGCTCTCGCCTTTAAATTAGCGGTAATAAACAACTTTAAATCTGCATCAGGGCAAACGACTGTCCCTATATCTCTTCCATCAATAACCGCACCATTAGGACTGGCAGCAACTTTATGTTGAAAATCAAGAAGAGCCTTTCTAACCCCGGGTATTGCAGCAACTATAGAAGCTGCTTTGCCAATCTCTTCGGAAGCAAGGTTATCATGCTCTGTTTCTTGAATCTTAAGCCCCAGTGCAAGTTTCGCAGCAAACTGAGCAACTTTAGAGAAATGATCTTTTGCATCTTCTGCATTCAGACCTGATTTTATGAGCTTTTGCCCTACTTTACGGTAAAGACGGCCTGTATCCAGATATTCCATACCCAAATGAGCTGCCAGCCTCCTCCCAACAGTTCCTTTGCCAGAAGCCGAAGGTCCATCTATCGCAATAACGATAGGTTGTTTTTCTGTTTTTTTAGTCATAACTAATTTTAAGTTATTCTGGCTCCCAGAGAGTTCATTAAGTCTACAAAGCCAGGAAAGCTTGTATTAATCATACTGCCATCATCCACTTTTATAGGCTTTTTTGCTGCCATTCCCATTACAAGAAATGACATGGCAATCCTGTGATCCATATGAGTTTTTATATCACCACCGCCTTTTATTTCCTTGGAGCCATGAACAATAAGAGAATCTCCGGATATTTCATTTTTTATACCACAAGCTGTGAGGCCGTCAGACATTACCTGCAGCCTGTCACTTTCTTTCACCCTTAATTCCCTCAGGCCGTTCATAATGGTTTTGCCATCAGCAAAAGCCGCTGCAACACTCAATATTGGGTATTCATCTATCATGGAAGGCGCTCGCCCAGCCGGCACATCGACAGCTTTCAATTTACTATATTGCACTGTTATATCTGCAATTTTCTCTCCGGCCTCCTCTCTTTCATTATCGAATGATATTTTTGCGCCCATTTCGGTCAACGTTTTATAAAGCCCAATGCGTAAAGGGTTTACACAAACATTCTTTATGGTGATTTTAGCACCGGGAATAATAAGTGCGGCTACAGTGAGGAAAGCTGCGGAAGAAGGATCCGCCGGGACATTTATATCTTTTGCCTTTAGTTCTGGCTGGCCTTCAATTGATATAGACTGCCCTTCTCTTTTAATATTAACTCCCAGATATTTCATCATTAATTCAGTGTGATCGCGAGTAGCCTCTGGCTCTACAACCGTTGTTTTGCCTGGTATATTAAGTGCTGCTAATAATATTGCAGATTTTACCTGGGCAGAGGCTACTGGTAATTCATATGTTATTGGAACCATATAATTGCTGCCCTTTACACTAAGCGGCGGCAAATTTTCTTCCCTGGCTTGAAATATAGCACCCATTTTCTCAAGAGGTTTCATCACCCTTCCCATTGGCCTTTTTTGCAGGCTTTCATCACCTGTAAAAGAAGTAGTAAAAGGATAAGGAGCAACAAGGCCCATCATCAGCCTTACGCCTGTTCCGGAATTGCCCATATCAAGAACTTCATCAGATTGGGAAAGCCCACCAATTCCAACGCCATCTACATACCAGACATCATTATCTTTTTCTATTTCAACCCCAAGGGCAGAGAGTGCTTGTGATGTATTAATTACATCGTCACTCTCTAACAAACCCGTAATTTTGCTTCTGCCAATTACTTGTGATGAAAGTATGAGTGATCTGTGTGAGATAGATTTATCTCCAGGAACTTTAGCAATTCCAGAAAATTTATCTACCAATGAGGAAAGAAGTGGCCTTGAAGACATTTTAAAACTGGCCACCCTCTTCTTTTTCGTCAGCACTCTCTATCATAATTTTTGATATTATAGCATAAATTTCTTGCCAGGCTTCTTTATGCTGAGTAGTAAATGAATCACCAAGTATATTTTCCATTGTAGAAATAAGAGCCTTTTCAACTATCGGGTAATATTTTGGCTTAACTCCATAACCAACGTGTCTGCGGCCGAGAGATTTCAGGCTAGAAAGCATACCTTCCAGATTATCAAGCCCAAGAACAAGCATCATCATAGAGGCCATAATTTTTTGCTCCTGCATTTTCATATCACCTTTGAAAAGCAGTCGCGCTTCAGGACTAAGTTCAAAAAGCTTCTTATAAAACTGAGCGGCAAAATTAGCTGAGATAGGAATTAATCTCTCAAAGCTTCTCTGAACTAATCTTATTTTATCTTCGTCCATGATATAAAATTAGAATGCCTTCCATCTCATCCCACCAAAAATATATCCTATTTTCCCTTGGCTGTTTTTTATTGGAAGTATCATTTGCCTGTATTTTATAAGTAATTTAGCAGAATTAACAAATTCACCATCATCAGAGACGGGCTTGCCTGTTTTTACTGCCTCATCAAATTTTTCGACTAACCTATGGCCCTTATTGGAAATAAGATATTCAACTTCGTCTTTTTCAAAATCATCACCACAAGCCTCAATAAGATTATCTCCAAGATAGCTATATTTATATTTGCCTTCATCTACAACTTTTGCCAGAAAGCAATTTGCCCACATATCTCCAAAATATTCAGAATTTATATTTTTTTCCGCAGGAGGGTTAGGACCTTCCTTGAATTCATCCCAAAATCTTAATAAAATATCTGTAAGTCTTGTGTATTTTTCCATAACAGCAATCATCAAAATTAAAAATTTCTTGGATATTAATACCTGAAAGCATTTGAAGCAAGTACGCTTCCAATCAAATATAAAGACCCACAGATCAGAACTCTGCAGGATTTCTCTGTTACTGTGGATATTTCCTTAAGCGCGTCTTCTATATTTTTGGCAGTTCCAGCTTCCATTCCTGCTTTTATAGCAAAATCCTTTATTTCCTTTCCATCTCTTGCATCATCCTCATCTGGGATATCTACACCCACGCAATAATCAGCTTTTTTAGATAATATAGAGACGAATCTCTCACTATCCTTTCTCTTCATCATTCCAACGATCAAAAAAAGTGGCTTATCCTGCCATTCTTCCAACTTTTCCAGCAAAACTTCTGCAGCACCAAGGTTATGCCCACCATCTATCCATATCTCTGAGCCGGAAGGTAAAGATTTTTGCAAGGGGTTTTTATTATCAAGGAGCTGAAGCCTGCCAGGCCAACTTACATTAGTGACACCCTTTTCAATCGCATTTTTATTTATATCAAATTCTTTTAACAGTTTTACACAGGCTAAAGCTGTGCCGGCATTCATAATTTGGTGCACTCCGGTCAAAGCGGGTGATGATAAATCAATCACTTCATCACCCCAGATAAATCTCATACCTTTTTCTGTTTTTATACAATCCCACTCATGCTTATAGCGATAAAGAGAAGATTTTTTTTTCTTTGCCTCATTCTCTATTATTTTTGCTACATTAGGTTTCTGTGTGCTAACAACACAAGGAACACCCTCTTTCATTATCGCTGCTTTTTCACCCGCAATTTCTTCCAGCGTATCCCCCAGAAATTCTGAGTGATCTATGGAAATTGGAGTAATTATAGTAATGGCTGGTTTTTCCAGCACATTAGTAGCATCCAGCCTGCCTCCCAGCCCGGTTTCCAACAACAATATATCTGCTGGAACTTTAGAAAAAGCCAGAAAAGCAGCGGCCGTAGTTCCTTCAAAAAATGTGATTTTCAATCCTTCTGCTGACTCACGGCACTGGTCAAGCACTTCTTCCAGAAATTGGTCTGTTATTTTTTTGCCAGCTAATATTATTCTTTCATTAAATTCAACAAGATGTGGTGACGTATAAACATGAACTCTATAACCAGCCGCCTCCAGAATTGCCCTAATAAATGCGATAGTAGAACCTTTGCCGTTTGTCCCAGCCACGTGCACAACAGGCGGCAGGGTTTTTTCCGGATTTCCAAGCCTATCCAATAGAGATTTTATTCTCTCCAAGCCAAGATCTATAGGCTTCTGACCCAATGGCACAGGCCAGTGCGGCATTTTAACCATATACTTCTAATTCCGATTATAAATTTCTATTTACGTAATAAATACTTAACAAAATATGGTTAGTATATGTAATATAGCTTGAAAACAATAGCCAAAGGCATAAATAAATAGTCCTTATACAAAATTTATATATAATTTCGCGCACTTATGAGTAAAAAAGAAAAAGAAACATCAACGAATATCAGTGAATGGGAAAAATCTCTCACTGAAATTATAAAAAACAGTAAAGATAATCTTATTGAAAATCTTATAGAAAACTCCGCCCATAAAGGCACATCCAACTCTGTTTTTGATGCAATAGATAGCGCTCAGCTAAGGGTGATAAGCTCTGTACTGGAAGATATAATAAGTCGCCATTACATTAAACCACTTGCTAAACCAAATGAGCTGGAAGATGAAAATCTTTATGATACTGACCTTAATTCAATATATGAATGGTCAGACACGCTTATAGATTTCTTTCAAACCAACGGCGATAAGCTCGTAGAAAAAAGACTCAGGGATGGAAAACTTCCTCCGATTGGTATGGGTCGCGGACAATCTGGTGATGGCGAAGTAATGAACACCCCTGAATTAGGTGTTGCACTTTTTGCACTGCAAAGAGTTATAAAGCGTCTTAACAGCAAGCGCAATAAAAGCGAAACATATGACTCATCTAAAGGAAATAGAGAGTTGCGCATTAAAGCTGCATCTTATCTTAATGAACTTTTTGGATTTAAAAAACAATCTGAAAATTTAAGAATTAAAAGCAGTGAGGAAATCATATTTAGCACAGGTTCCCTGGAAGCAATGAAGGGTTTTGCAAGTATATTAAAAGGTAAAATAGCGGCGGCTTTTCCATATTATATTAATTATGACAAATTAAATAAAATGTACCCTATTAATGTTCTTGGCAGCAAGGGTTTTAGGTTTACCTCTGATTTACTCGAGAAAGAGCTTGATAAACATCCTGGTGAAATTGAAGCAGTACTTTTTAATGACCCAAATAACCCCTTTGGCACAAAGCTAACTAAAAAAGAAATAAGAGATTTTGTAAAATTACTTTACAAACATCCGGATATAAAAATCGCCTTTGACGTCGCATATTTTGGCACTGATCTAACTAATGTTTTTGCTCCGGCAATATTTCTGGAAGAAGCTAATAAAATTTCCCCGGAGTTTGCTGAACAGCTAAAAAACCGTACCACAATATTTTTCTCAGGCACAAAGATAGCCGGGCTTTTTGATGTAAGGCCTTCTGCAACCATTTCATTCTCTAAAAATATCGCAAAAGGCATTGCCAGCCATATAACAGGAGAAAACCTCCATAGCTCCATATATGCGGCTGCTTCTGAAGTTTATATAATTGAAGGCTTATTAGCTACAAACAGAATAGCTCTGGCAAAGAGCTTTTATGGCCAGGGGCTCAAATATGTTTCAAGCAGATTAAAAGGTATGGGAGCCATGCCACGTAAATTTGAGGTGCAGGGTGGTCTGTTTACTGTAGGATTTTTTGGTGAATTAATGGGGCAATCAATTCCAAAAGAAGCCGAAATGATGGTTGGGAAAGGAAAAATAGATAGCAACCTCAAACTTGCAGCTTCCCTAATGACTGGAATGGAAGTTATTGGAAAAGACGGCAAAATGGAAAAGGGGCGCGGAGTAATAGTTATCCCCGTTAATCCTGATGGAAATGATGGCATGATGCGCTTTTTCTGTGGTGTAAGCATGGAAGATAGAAAACACGCCATGGATGAAATGGGAAAATTGCTTTATAAGGCCCGCAAAGAAACACGTACCGAATACGATATTTCTGTAAATGACCGTAATTTACAGAAATGGCAAAAAAATATAAATGAACGTCAGCACGGCTAATCAGCTTTTTCTTTTGAAAACTAGCCTATAAAAGGCTAATATGTAATTTTCCTGCATTTTTAGGAGAGAGGCATATGACCAGCAGCGCACTCAGAGAAATGGAAGATAGCACTATTTTTCCTGCTCCAAAGCCAGACAGAAAACCGTGGGCCGACAAAGAAACCTACCAGCGCATGTATGAAGATTCCACAAAAAACCCGGAAAAATTCTGGGCTGAGCAAGCAAATTCTCTGGATTGGATAAAAAAATGGGATACAGTCAAAAACACCTCTTTTGAAGGCGATATACACATACGCTGGTTTGAAGGAGCAGAGCTTAATGTTTGCTATAACTGCATAGACAGACACCTGAAAAAGCGTGGTAAGCAAACTGCTATGATTTGGGAGGGTGATGACCCTAATGAATCAAAGAAAATAACCTACAACCAACTTTATAAAGAAGTTTGCCGCTTTGCTAACGTATTAAAAAAGCTGGAAGTTAAAAAAGGTGATACTGTTACAATATACATGCCAATGATACCAGAGGCAGCTTATGCTATGCTTGCCTGCACCAGGATTGGTGCAGTTCACTCCGTAGTATTTGGTGGCTTTTCTCCGGAAGCTCTCAAAGGAAGAATAGATAATTGCAATAGCAATATAGTTATAACAGCTGATGAAGGTCGCAGAGGTGGTAAAGCAATTCCACTTAAATCAAATACAGATAAAGCACTTGATGGAACTGAAGGAATAAAAACTCTGGTAATAAAAAATACTGGTGGAAGCATCGAGTGGAACAATAAAAATGATTTCTGGTATCACGAGGTTTCCAGCACAGTTTCAGATGATTGCCCTGCAGAAACAATGGGCGCAGAAGATCCATTATTTGTCCTTTATACCTCCGGATCAACTGGTAAACCAAAAGGTATATTGCATACGACTGCTGGATATCTTCTTTATGCATCTATAACTCACAAATATATTTTTGATTATCAGGATGGCGATATTTATTGGTGCACAGCTGATGTTGGTTGGGTCACAGGCCACAGCTACATAATTTATGGCCCTCTTGCTAATGGGGCAACCACACTAATGTTTGAAGGCGTTCCTAATTATCCAGACAATTCACGTTTTTGGCAAGTTGTTGATAAACACAAAGTTAATATATTTTACACCGCACCAACAGCTATACGCGCCCTTATGGCATATGGCGAAGAACCTGTGGTAAAAACCAGCAGAAAAACTCTCCGCGTTCTCGGCTCTGTTGGAGAACCAATCAACCCAGAAGCATGGTTATGGTATTATAACATGGTCGGGGAACAAAACTGTCCTATAGTCGACACATGGTGGCAAACCGAAACCGGCGGAATTATTATTACCCCCCTTCCCTATGCCACTGATTTAAAGCCAGGCTCGGCGACTTTGCCCTTTTTTGGTATAAAGCCGGTTATAGTTGATAATGAAGGAAAAGAGCTGGAAGGAGAAGCAGAAGGAAATCTTTGTATTGGAGACTCATGGCCTGGCCAGTTCCGCTCTGTTTATGGCGACCACAAACGTTTTATTGAAGCATATTTTTCCCAGTTTAAAGGAAAATATTTTAGCGGTGATGGCTGTCGCCGGTATAGAGATGGTTATTACTGGATCACTGGCCGTGTCGACGATGTGCTTAATGTTTCCGGGCACCGCCTGGGGACAGCCGAAATTGAAAGTGCGCTGGTAGCTCATAAAAAAGTTGCGGAAGCTGCAGTGGTTGGTTATCCCCATCAAATAAAAGGCCAGGGAATATATGCTTATGTCACCCTTAATGATAACATAGAACCTTCCGAAGAATTAAAGAATGAACTAATACAATGGGTGCGCAAGGAAATAGGTGCATTCGCAAAACCTGATTTTTTACAATTTACTCCCGGTCTTCCTAAAACGCGTTCTGGAAAAATTATGCGCAGGATTCTACGTAAAATTGCAGAAAACAATTATTCTGATCTTGGCGATATAAGCACTCTTCTTAACCCTGAGGTGGTAGAATTTTTAATCAAGCATAGGTTGAATAAGTAAATTAAAATTATCCAAAATATTCGTAGTAATATTAAAAACATGGTGTATGTTACCGCCGCAGAAAAATAGTTTTCCTAATAAGTTATTTATATGTCTGAAGAGCAAAGAAAAAAAAAGGTGCTGATAGTTGAGGATAACGACCTCAACTTGAAGCTATTTAACGATCTTTTGGTCGCTCATAATTTTGCAACAGTTGAAACCCGCAATGGAAGAGAAGTCATTGAATTGGCAGAGCTGGAAAAACCAGATCTGATTATAATGGACATTCAACTTCCTAATATTTCAGGTATCGACGTAATAAAAGATATAAAATCTCGTAATAATCTGGCACATATACCTGTTATTGCTGTAACCGCTTTTGCCATGGTAGATGATGAGAAAAGAATCTTGGATGCAGGCTGTGAGAGCTATCTTGCCAAGCCAATTTCGATTGATACATTTGTCGCTACAGTAAAAAAATATATATAATAAGAACGGCCAGATATTATGACAGGAAAAGTACTCGTAGTAGATGATATGCCTCAGAATGTTAAGTTGCTGGAGGCAAAATTATCTAGTGAGTACTACACTGTCTTTCCTGCTTTCAGCGGAAATGAGGCTTTAGAAAAAGTTAAAACTGTATCTCCTGACATTATATTGCTTGATATAATGATGCCGGGTATGGATGGCTTTGAAACATGCCGCAAATTGAAAGAAGACCCGGAAACAGCTTATATACCAGTCGTTATGGTAACCGCGCTAAGTGACAAGGAAGACCGCGTGCGCGGATTAGAAGCCGGAGCAACAGACTTCATTACAAAACCTATAGATGAAGTACATCTATTTGCCAGAGTAAAATCTCTTATCAGGCTTAAAATTATGCTTGATGAATTACGTATGCGCGATAAAACCAGGGCGCAATTTGGCCTTGCCGAACACTCCTTCAAAGAGTCTGATGAAAAAGTTAGCGGCAGGATAGTCGTGATAGATGACGATGTTGTTCAATCAAAAAAAATAGAGGACGTCCTTAAAAAACAGGGAAATGAAGTTCACGTTATAAGCCATAACAATATTATAGAACGACTTTCTGAAGAAGAGTTTGACCTTGCGATAGTCAGCACCTCTCTTGACGATGCAGATGGCCTTAGGTTGGCCACAGAAATTCGCAGCCAAACAAAACATCGGCAATCACCAATCATGATTCTGGTAGATGAGGATGAGAAGGACCTTTTGGTTAAAGGGCTGGAAATTGGAATTGACGATTATCTCATAACACCTATGGATGAAAACGAACTGGTCGCCAGAGCAGCAACACAAATAAAAAGCAAAAAATATCAGGATGTTCTTCGTTTAAGTTATGAAGAAAGCCTGTCTGCCGCAGTAGTTGACAGCCTCACCAGACTGTATAATCGCCGTTATCTGGATGTCCATTTGAACAACATAGTCAATGAGGCAAAGGATAAAGGAAATAATCTGTCTTTGATGACAATAGACATAGATCACTTCAAATCTGTTAATGACAAACCAGGTTGGGGTCATAACATAGGCGATGAAGTTCTCAAACAAGTTGCTGAAGTAATACTAAATTGTATACGTAACACTGATCTGGCAACCCGACCAGGCGGAGAAGAATTTGTCGTTGTAATGCCTAATGCTTCTCCCGAAATTGGCAAGATGGTTGCTGACCGTATTAGAGAAAGCATTGAAAAAAATTCTTTTGTCATATCTGCTGAGCCAGGAACTCTTCATAGCACGGTCAGTATTGGTGTTTCATCACTGCGCCAGAATGGTGATACAGCAGAAAATCTTCTTAAACGTTCTGATATCGCCCTTTATGAGGCAAAAGAATCCGGACGCAACAAAGTTATCACCATAAAATAAATGATAATAAGTAATATTTCTGATTTTTTAAAAAAAATACAAACCAGGCAGCCTTTACTTGGCCTTGATGTTGGAGAAAAAACCATTGGCCTGGCACTTTCTGATACTTCTCATACTATAGCCTCAGCGTTCAAAACCTTAAACCGCAAAAAATTCAGCAAAGATGCAGAAGAATTAGTAAAAATAATAAATGAACATAATATTTGCGGTCTTGTTATTGGCCTACCCCTTAATATGAACGGAACCGAGGGAAAAAAATGCCAATCTGTCCGGCAGTTTGCATCTAATTTGCAAAAATTAATAGATATACCAATTACATTCTATGACGAACGCTTAACAACACACGCCGCCGAATCAATATTAATTGAAGCCGATATGTCGCGAGAAAAACGGGCAGAAGTAATAGATAAAGTAGCTGCATCTTATATCTTGCAGGGATTACTGAATAGCAGGAAGTAATATAATTCTAACGTGGCTGCGCCACGCGGAGCCGAAGGCGAAGCGTGGTGCCGACTGCGGGACTCGAACTCGCGACCTACTGATTACAAATCAGTTGCTCTACCAGCTGAGCTAAGTCGGCACATTGCTTCTAAAGAAATGCTAACATAGGCAACACCAAACCTGTTGCAAGTGAAAAATCTAACAATTTTTCCTCTAATGCATATTTATTGTTATTATCCAGCATGATAGCTGATCAGAAGTCCGGTTTCAAAATGACAACAAAAAGGGCTTAAATTTTAGTATGTTACACAATATAAAAAAACATAATGTGCGTCTTCCTTGCAACCACTCGCTTTTTTTATCTCATCCTGCTATAATTTAAAGATTAATTAAGTTTATTTTCTTCTACAAATATGTTAGACATAATTCGTTTTGAATTCTGGGAGATTTTTTAATGCGTATACTTCTGGTAGAGGATGATCCATCCACCGCACGATCAATTGAACTGGCACTTGCTGCAGAAGGCATAGTTTGCGACACTGCATCTCTTGGCGAAGAAGGCTTGGAGCTCGGTCAAATCTATGATTATGACATTATAATTCTTGATATGATGCTGCCTGATATTGACGGCTTTGAAGTATTACGTCGCTTCCGCGCAAACGAAATTAAAACTCCCATTTTAATTCTTTCTGGCCTTTCTGGTTCAGACAGCAAAGTTAGGGGTCTTGGCATAGGCGCTGATGATTACGTTACAAAACCATTTAATCGAGGTGAGCTGGTAGCACGTATTCAAGCTATAGTTCGCCGCTCTAAGGGCCACTCTGAATCAGTCGTAAGAGTTGGAAAAATAACTGTCAACCTTGATGAACGCTCAATTACTGTAAGTGACAACCCAATTCACCTGACCAGTAAAGAGTATAGCATTCTTGAATTACTGGTCCTGCGTAAGGATACACCAATAAAAAAAGAGATGTTTTTAAATCATCTTTATGGCGGCATTGATGAACCAGAACTAAAAATTATAGACGTCTTCATCTGTAAGTTGCGCAAAAAACTAATGGACGCATCGGGTGGAGATAATTATATCCAGACACTTTGGGGCAGAGGTTATATACTGAAAGACCCTAAAGAACCTTCTGCAAAAGAAAGTGCTGCAGCTAACCTGAAATAGTTTTTCCATGTAAGGTTGAATCTTTTATTAGGCTTCTACTTGTGCTAGTATAATAAATAATTATTATTTGGGCAGGATGATGTGCTTATAAAGGCTTAATATCTATGAAGAATATATATTTAATGCGCCACTCTAAAGCGGGGCAGACAAAAAAGCAATTGCTTAATGACCATGACCGCCCGCTGACCGAGAAGGGTCGAGAGCTATGCCCGGCTATTGGTAAATACATTCGGGTGTTAGGTAAACCCGATCTTATCTTATGCTCCACAGCAAAAAGAGCAAAAGATACGGCAGAACTTATATCTAAACCTTTGGGCAAATCTACAAAGCTTATTGAAATGCAAAAACTTTATCTGGCATCACCGGGTGAAATATTATCTGTAATAAATGAAATTAATGATAAAATAAATTCCGTGCTTATTGTTGGTCATAATAACGGCCTGCAAAAATTCTGTGTTGAGTTCGCTGGTAAAGGTGATAAGAAAAAATTTAGAGAAATGCGTCATAATTTTCCACCCGCCTCTCTGGCAGTTTTTGGCTTAGCTCAAAAGAAGTGGGATGAAGTTAAAATGCGCTCTGGTTTTTTAAAAGATTTTGTTATGGCAAAAGATCTAGCTGTTACCTCTTAGTAGGTTGTTCACACCTTTGAGCTGGTGTTTGCATATTTATGCCATGATGTTTACGATGATTATTATAGAAGTCAAGGAAGTTTGCGAGCATAGATGTTCTGTGGTCTGAGTTTTGGTAAGGCTGCAC
>Ga0210057_1004091_pt1 | contig 19665 bp, 21 predicted proteins | sample CryGeyCG2114_010_2_FD_183968 | JGI IMG/M metagenome (GOLD analysis project Ga0210057, IMG submission 183968) | Groundwater microbial communities from aquifer - Crystal Geyser CG10_big_fil_rev_8/21/14_0.10 (SPAdes) (version 2) | ecosystem: Environmental > Aquatic > Deep subsurface > Groundwater ...
GCTGCATTTCCACTTTCACTTTTGCTGTCAAAGTGGTTGCCACATTCAATGTTACGACTTCAGGCAAGATAAGATTGATGGGAGAAAGATCTAAGGTTCCTCCCACTAGATCAACCCTGACACTTCCCTCTTTTGAAATGTGTTTCATGCTCTGCCCGTCTACTCGTTAACTTCGCCCTGATAAATTCCAATATAAGGTAGCTCGCGAAATTTGCCATCGTAATCAAGGCCATATCCAATAACAAAATGGTCCTCAATTTCAAATCCCAAATAATCAATCGGTACCTTGTGTTTATTTCGAGCGGGCTTAAACAATAATGAGGCCAGCTTGAGTGAGGCGGGCGATTCATGCTTAATCATTTCAAATAATTTGGTTAGAGTTAGACCGGTATCAACGATATCTTCAACCACAAGAATATGTTTATTTTTAAGTTCCCCTTGAAAGCCAAGGTCTAAAGTTATTTTACCGGAAGAAACTGTGCCGCTGCCATAACTGGAGGCCTTGATAAATTCCATCACAACAGGAAGATTTATTTCTCTCACCAAATCGGCGCAAAACATAAAAGCACCATTCAAGACGCAGATGACCACCAGCTCTTTACCCTGAAAGTCAGCATTAATTTTATCTGCCAGTACTTTGACTCTTTGCTGGATATCGCTTTGGGAAATAAAAACCTGGTGACTCATAGGAATCCTCAAATAATGGAGGTTAGTAAAAAATGCAGAATATCAAAAAAGTTCAAACAAAGGAATTGTTAAGAATCTCTCCAACTCCCCCAGCTCCTGGGACAATGTACTGATGATCGGTTAATCCGCATTCTTTGTCCGGGTAAGTTCCAGGAATACTGGAGAGAACCTCAGGAGCGCTCAAACCTCGATCGAGACGCAATGCAAATATTTGGACATCGGGATGATCTTTTTTCATGCGCGCAATATATTCGGGTGTAATGATCAAATGTAGCGCCACATAGAAAAGGGCCTTACCCTTGACCTGGTCTTTATAATGGGAGACGCAGTGAGAAAGGCTGCCACCAGTGGCCGCCATGGGATCGGGAAAAATAACAATAGACTGATCTTGATCGCCACCAATTTTAGAACCAGAAACATCGACGCCGATCACTTCGCCCTTAGTGTTAGTGCGACGATTAATATAAAAATGATCCTGGCGGCAAACAGCAGGGTTGGTCAAAATACTTAGATAATTGAAACAAACATGAGATGGCCAAGTGCCAGCACGGGCCAAGTCCACCACAACTGATCGAGTCGCCTGATGTAAAACTTCACCGTTCCACTCTCCCTGGGGACAAACTGCTTTCATGCGCGTATCCCAGGTAACCTCATGACGAGGGTACAATTCATTAACCATGGCCTCAAAAAGGATCAAATAGAGCTTCTCAACATAGATGTTGAGCATGGGCTGCATGACTTCGGGGCGACACATCTGCGCTAGTAGACTCTGTGAAACGGGATTTTGAAAAATCCTGACTTGATCGCCATATTTATGTTCTAGATAACTGCCGTTGTATTTTAAATTGTAAGCTTGATCCATTACCTCACACCTGAGAAGAGTTATTTTTCTCCGGTGTCATGGTAGTATCTGCGTAGAAGGATGGCAATTCCTGACGTTCGTCAAAATAGTCAAAATGGTGGCGACAACGTGCCTCATAGACATCAGATTCGCCAACTAGCACCTGGTCTGAGTTGCTTTCTGGGCGTTTACGATAAGATTTAGTGGCATTGGCACCACAGACAGTGCAGATTGCTGCAACCTTATCAACCTGATCCGCCACTGCCAGCAGGTGTGGCATAGGCCCAAACGGTTCGCCTTTATAATCTTGATCAAGTCCGGCCAAAATGACCCGGCAGCCACGCCTGGCCAACTTACTAACTAGCTTTACGATATCAGCATCAAAAAATTGAACTTCATCGATAGCAACAATGCGCGTGCTGTCAAAAACCTTGGCCAAGATCTCCATGGAAGATTTGACTGCAACAGCTTCAACTGTCAGCGATGAATGACTGACAACATCAGAATCGTGGTAGCGATTGTCGATGGCAGGTTTAAAAATTTGTACCTTTTGCTTAGCAATCTGGGCACGCTTAACTCGTCGAATTAATTCTTCAGTTTTACCTGAGAACATGGGGCCACAGACAACTTCAATACTTCCAGAATAAAAAAGACCAGGCATTGCCACGGGCAAACTCCTATTTCGCAAGAAATAATATTTCTTATTTGTGAGTATGAATAAATGAAATTCTTAAGAGGCATAATTCCAAAAAGCTAACGGCTTGGCAATTGCCTTTTTGAAAAAGAATCTTAAATGAACTTACCGAATAGAAAATCAGCAGGTTGTTATTTTGATTAAATTAATTCTTGACTTGAAATTGCTAAAATATGCTCAAAAATTGCACAAGTACAAAGCCTACAAACATGAGCGCAATCATGGCAAAGACAAACATAATCAAAAGTGGAGAAAGTAAAACCACAATAGATTGTAAGTTAGACAGGCCAATATTATTCTTAAGCCCGGCAAAAAGATGTACCAACATGGCAAATTTTTTAATCACTGGACCAAAAATCGGGATGAGTAAAAATGTATTAGAACTTAAAGAGCCATTAACCACTTGATCAATACCGGTGGCATCTGAATCCTGGCGGTCAAAGAGAAAAACAAAAAAAGAAATAACCCAGGACCACAACCGCGTATACAAAAATGCGATCAATGGGAAAAAGACCACATTGGCGATAATAATGATGATATTTATCCTTTGAGCAGCATAACTTCCCTCAGGAATAAGTATTTTCGCTATACCAAAATCTTGGTTGAAATGACTCAAGATCCACAGCCCAAAATGAATACTAGTAATAGCATAAATGGCTTCGGCTACGGCAAATGGCCAAGAGGCCACCATCATTGAAAGAAAGTCGGGACCATGGGCAAAGTCTTCATCACTTTCGCCAACCAGACCTATGCCACGCTGTCTATAAAGACGATATTTCTTATGATTTTTAAATGGATGTGCCAATAAATCAAAATAGTTATTTAGAAAATCAAGCACCGTCCCCTCACTTCGCAATAAAATAATCTTGTTTTTCCAAAGCAATTGGAGATTCACTTCCTACATAGTAATGAAACATCAGCTTCTTTGCCAAATTATAAACGATAATCTCATGATCATGAAATAAAAGACAAATTTTCCCGTCCTTATATTTAAGACAAAGCGGAAAAATGATCTTTTTCACTTCCTTTTCGTCATCCTTATCCATGCGGTTTACCCGTTCTCCACTCTTAAAAAGAAAATTAAAAAGATCGGCAAAAGCATTATTGATAGGAACCATAGTATCAACTTTGAGCGCATGCACAGCAAAGTTGTCGCCGGCCGGGACTGAAAGAGCAAAGTCGGCACCACCAGCAAATGAGACTTCAAAAATAAAATCATCATTTTCTTCCAATGGGGGGCCACCTTGCGGCAAGCTCTTTATCGCCCGCTTTTCCCAAAAATCCTGGGTACTCATAAAAAATAGTTTCATCGTTTCATTACTAATTTCGTAAATTGACTGCTCAAAACTAGGCAATACAAAATTGCCCTCAAGGCTGCCATATTTTTTAAAAGCACGCAGTGAAATCACTTGCGTCTTACCTGTAATCACCAACTCGCCGACCTCATCTTTTAGATTTTCTTTCTTGATGGGAAAATAAACACTGGCGGCCTGCATTTTCAAAATTCGTTTTAAAGAGCTACCCATCTCGTCAGGGTTGTAGGCGACACCCAACGGCGGCAGTGGTGAGGTTTTATTTTGAAGCGGAAAAATTGAAAAATTTCGGTTGCGGATATTTTTAACATCCACCTGTTTCCAGTTTCCAAAATCAAGCATTTCATTTGAGACAAAAGGCGACTTAAACAAATGAGTGTCGTGAAAATAATCCTCACGCACACTTAACATCGCCCGAAGTTTTGCATATTTGAAAGGATTCTTACGGTATTCATCTTCTGATAAAGGTTGCGTTTGAGGGGTTGAATCATAGGCCAGAACAAATTTATGCAGAGCTCTGGAGTCGCTCAACTTGAGCACCACCTCGACGTAAAAACTTTGTTCGTAATCAAGCTTTTTGCCTATCATCACCGCCACGTCACCATTTTGGAAAATAAATGAAAACTTTTTGCTACCGATGGGAAAAAAAGTTTCACGCCCGGCCTTGGCAAGATCATCCATCATTAGCTCTTGTTGCACCTTCAGATTGCCAAGAGTATCAAGAATGAGCTTCAGTTTTTCTCCGTCGACAGGATAGTCACTACTCATATCGACCCAGCGGCTATCTTTTTTAACAATGCTAACTTTATCAAATTTCAATCCAGTCAATTCTCCAAAAGGCTGGGCATCAAATAATTCCTTTCTCGCCTGATCTTCATCGAAGGCCTTTTTATGCCCCATCTCAATTGAATAATAGGTATAAATCCCCAACGACAGAGCGATACTAAAGAGTAAGAGGGATTTCTTCAAAGTTTCTTCCTCTTCCTAAATATTAGAAAAGCCAAAAACATCATAAGTACGGGGACGCCAATGACAGATGAGTAAAAAAGCATCCTTTGCTTTTCGGGCGTCAAAAAGACCGGATCATTTTTAGGAACTGGTAAATTAAGGGAAAATAACTGATCAGTAGTTGAAATCCAGACCAGAGACTTAAGCATAAGCTGAAAATTATCGGCTAAGAGAGCGTAAGGATTGTGAATAAAGCTGGAATTACCAAAGGCCAGGATTCGCGCGTTCTGTCTCTTTTCACCAGGAGGCAAAACTTCTTCCCATGAGGCCATCATGGCAATCGGGCCCTTTTTGTCCTGCGGACTATTGTAAATCATACTGCCTGAAGCAAGTTCAAAGGGCGATGAATCTGCCCAGCTACCGGGAAATTCACTAGAAAAAGCCAGGGGCTTGAATATGCCCTTAGCATTGTCTGTTTCAAACTTTTTTACTTCACTGACTAAAGGAAAAAATACCTGGCCATCAAACGCCTTGGTCAGAAAGTGGCGTGGATCAAAATGTTTGATCATCGGAACGGTTCCTTTTGATCCGCTAACATGACTAGAGACATCGACAATGATGTTATTTGAGATTTCAACTTCCCAGGATGATTTAAAAAACTTTCGCAAACCGGTAACTTTGTCTTCACTGATGGTGGGATCAAGTGCCAACATAACTCTTCCGCCATTCTCCAAATAATTGTTAATGGAAACTATTTCAGGCTCAAAGAATCCGGTCTTCGGGCCCCAAATCAAAAGAGCACTGGCGTCAGATGGAACGTCTTTGGCACTGATCAAATCCAGTGGCCGAAAATCAAACTGGGCGCGCAGAATGGCATTTTTGATTAGACCTCCGCCATTTTTTTCCTGGGAATCAAAATTTGTTTCCAAGTGTCCAACAGAATAATAGATGACCGGTTTTTTTTCGCGCGCCAACTTTAGAAGAGCATTGGTATAAGCAAGCTCCGATTGTTCTTCCACAAACTCCTTATTCTTGTCGTGTTCCATTACCACAGTTGGAATTTTTTCAATGCCATATTGTTTAACTAAATCCGGCCGCAGATCTGGATCCAAAACATCGATATTAGTGTCACTTTTATGAATGCGATAAAGATCCAACAAGGTGACTATCGCCTGGGCGTCGTCTTTTCTGGCAAAAACGTGCACATCAAGTTGTTTCTTTAGGCCTTTAATGATGTTGATGGAAGCCGAACTCAAAGAATTTATCTGGCCGTTACTGACATCAAATTGAGCGGCATTTTTAAAACTAATATAATTAAGAAAGGCAATGATAACTAAAACTAAAAAAAGATTTATACCCGTATAACCCCAATTTCGAATCGTCTTATTTTTCTCCATCGCTTGAATTTGTGATCGCCCTTGATAAAGCAGAATACTAGTGAAGGCCAAATTGAAAATCGTCAAAGCAAAATTAAGAGTCTTATCCTCGGGGCTAACCAACCATAGGCCTGCTACTGCCAGATAAATCAGGCCGTTAATAAAATATAAAAATAACTTAAGTCCCTCATTCATTTTTTATAAATTCCTGCTTGCGACAATTTTGTGTGATAAATACAAAAAGATACCGGAAAAAGAAAAATAAAAAACCATGTCATAACTTCTTATCACGCCACGAGCAAATCCTTCATAATGATAGGGAACGCTCATATAGTTAACCATTTGTGAAACTAAAAAATTATTTGAGACGCGACCAACTACTACCAAAAGCATAAACCCTAGCAAAATGACAAAGGCGGAAATAGCAGAAACAATCTGATTATTAGTTAAAGTTGAGGCCATAAGACCGACCGACAAATAGCAGCCAACACTCATAATAATTCCTAAGTAGCTTGAAAATACCACGCCCCAATCATCATAACCGCTTGTGGATAAGATAATGGGAAATATAAAGGTCGGAGCAAGCATAAATGCCGCGACCGTCAGAGAACAAAAAAACTTCGAAAGCAGAATTGAATAATCTCCGGCCGGCGACATCATGAGAAGATCAATCGTACTATTTTTTTTCTCATCAATATACGATCGCATGGTCAGAAGCGGAGCTAAAAATAAGAAAATAAAATTCATGTTTCCAAACAGAGGCACCAACACATTGAGTGATAAATTACCCTTGGTTAATTCCTGAGATCCGACAACATAATTATAAAAAAGCCCTCCCATTAAAAAGCAAAAGAGCCCGGTCAGAATATATACCATGGGAGTTTTAAAACTTTCCTTGAGCTCTTTCATGTATAAAATTCTAAATATAGAAAGTGCTTGCATCAGATTTAATTCTCCTGGGTTAATTTTAGAAAGATGTCTTCCGGCCCGACTTCAATCGCCTTAAATTCCTTGACCTCACAATTTTTCTCAATCAAAAATTTCAGCAGGTCTGAGCGAATGTCCTCCTGCGATTGGGCATAGAAACGCCATTCTGGAGTCTCTTGACTGCGACTAGTCTCAACCGCCTCTCCCGAAAATAGAGCGGTTGCCTGCTCAATCAACTGCGATGCGGGAAAATGTCCAGTCACCTCAATAATTTGTTTCGTACTGTACTTTTTACCCAGCTCCTGCAAACGTCCAGACTCCAGCAATCGACCGTTACCAATGACTGTTATTTCAGAGCAAAGCTCCTCAACGTCAGACAGAATATGCGTTGATAACAGAATGGTTTTATCCACTTGAAATTTTTTAATCAATTGTTTGAGATTATATGAAACAGTGGGATCAAGACCGACAGTCGGTTCATCCAAAACTAAAATTTGTGGATCATGGATAATCGCCTGGGCCAGTCCAATTCTTTGCCTAAACCCCTTAGACAAATTGCCAATCAAACGGTTCTGAACCTCACCAAGCCCAAACTCTTCCAACGTCCATTCCACCCTTTTCGCTGGTTTTTCACTGGCAAAGAGACGCGCCACAAATAATAAATACTCCGCTACCGTCATATTTAAATAAAGCGGTGGGTTCTCAGGCAGATAACCAATCGCCTTTTGTGCTTGCTTAAGTTCCGTGCTGGTATCATGTCCCAGAATCGTAACCTCACCAGAGGTTGCTGCAAGCAGACCACATAAAACTCTCATGGTGGTTGATTTCCCAGCGCCGTTGGCGCCTAACAAACCATGAATAGCTCCTTGAGAAACTTCAAACGACAGATGTTTGAGCCCCTGACCGTTGGAGAATATCTTACTTACATTGTTAAATTTAATTACTGACGACAATTTTGCTCACCCTTGGTTAAAATATTCTAGCAAGGACAATCAAGGATGGGAATCAATCCCTTAAACCAAACTGATTTAGTCGGTGATATTGTAATATGACAAAAGTACCAGCATAATACGAAGACAAATGATGTACGACTTTATAGGCGACATTCACGGCCATGCTGGTAAATTGCTCAAACTGCTGGAGCTCTTGGGATATAAGTATTCTCATGGGGTTTATCAGCATCCAAATCGCAAGGCTTTTTTCTTAGGAGATCTCATAGACGGCGGCCCTAAGATCGCTGAAGTTTTAAATATTGTCATTCCCATGGTGAATAATAATTTGGCCGGAATGATTATGGGTAACCATGAATATAATTTTTTAAGCTATCAAACCCCCCATCCCTCGGGACAAGGTTTTCTAAGATCGCGAAGCGAAAATCACACGCGCCAATGCCAGCAGACGTTACAACAACTCAGCGATTCTGAAATAAGTAAATTATTAGCTTTTATTTGGCAAATTCCCTTATGGTATCGCGCGGCCTCCTTTCAGGCGATTCATGCCTGTTGGGATGAGGCGTACATTTCATTGCTGGAAAAATTGGCGAGCAATGATAAGCTCAATTTAGATTTACTCGTCAGTTCTAACCAGAAAGACTCCCAAAGTTACCAGGCGATTGAAATTATATTAAAAGGACATGAAGTTGAAGTACCGAGTGAACTTCACTTCTCAGACAACTATGGGAAAGTGCGAAGTAATGCGCGTGTTTGCTGGTGGAACGAAGAGAGAAAAATTATTATCCCAAGCAAAGCGGTAGATACAGAGACTGTTAATAAATATAAACACGCCATTCAAACTCAAAAAATAACTATACAAAAACCAACCTTCTTTGGGCATTACTGGGAGACCGGAACTCCTACAATCATCAACCCAAAGGCCGTGTGCTTGGATTACAGCGTGGCCAAAGGCCATTATCTTTGCGCCTATCGCTTCGGTGGTGAAGATCAGCTAGAAGAAAGTAATTTAATTTATGTTTGACTTTATATCCTGACAAAAAAATTTTGCTTTAATTAAATCCCTTCCCTTCATCACCTAAATTCTTTACTTTCCCACTCACTCGTCGATAAGCCTTTGATGACAAATATTGAGATATTTATAGATCTGGTTTCCAGATCTCAAACTATCCTGCTAACTACTCACATCTATCCTGATGCCGATGGAATTGGCAGTCAGATCGCCCTTTGCTTAGCTCTTAGGAAAATGGGCAAAAAGGCGATTTGTGTTAACCAATACAATTTACCGGAAAGATACAGTTATCTAGATAGTGATGAGTGTGTAGTCGATACCAAAGAATTCAATAAAACAAAAATGATGAAGGATATTGATCTAGCGATTATTACCGACACCAACAGCCTGATGCGTGTTGGTGTGGAAGTTGAAAAGCTTGTTACGCGAGCAGAAAATATTCTTTTTGTTGATCACCACCCTTGCCCCAAGGAATTGAGCGCTCTCCATTGCATCAATACTAAAATGGCGGCGACAGCGGAATTAGTGACCTTGCTAATAAATGCTTTAGGTGTGTCTTTGAACAAGGATATTGCCTTACCACTATATACCGGAATTATTATCGATACCTCAAGTTTCAGATACCCTACTGTTACCGCCAATACTCATTTGGTGGTGTCGCAATTAATGCAGACAGGGATAACGCCTTCTTATGCCTATAACATGGTTTATGGGACCAAAAAGATTTCACACGTAAGACTGCTGGGCAAGATCCTATCTCAATCTCAAACTGACCGGCATGAAGAGATAGCTTGGCTGACAATTTTAGAAAAGGATTTGAAGGAATACCAGGTTGATGCAGAAGATACCAATGCTTTTATTAATCACTTGCTTATTTTAGACAATGTTAAGGTTGCTTGTACCTTTCGCGAAATTAAGGGCGGAATGATCAAAATTAGTTTGCGCTCTACTTTGGATGAAATTGACGTGGGAGTCATGGCCCAGGCATTGGGCGGAGGTGGGCATAATCACTCTGCTGCCACTCTTATCGAAGGAGAGATAGAAAAGGTGGTTGCCATGACAATTGAAAAAATTAGTAAAATGCTCAAAACTTACTGAGCAATAATTTTAGATAAAACATCCCGTTCTTTAGGATTAAAATTAAATGCGTCGGTGGAAACCAGGCTTTTTAATTTACCAATAGTGGCCGGATCATTTGGATCATTTAGGCCCACTTCTGACGGCCTCTCTAGCGCCATTTCCGCTGGTTTTTCTTTAGGCTTATCAATCTGATTATCTGCAAGTGCCCCTGGCATCCCCATGCGCTTTTGTGGCACTTTTACTTTTTCTGGGTTGCCTTTTCTAAGCTCATTCATTTTCGCAATGACCTGCGCGCGGGACTTTCCATTGGGAGCAGAAAAACGAACGATCCTGTCATCGACTGCCCCCTCGGTGCGAAAGTCTTTTGCTTCCTTTTTGGGTTTTTCATTACTGTTAGGGCGCTTGTTAGTTTGAGTCGTTTTATTCTCTGGTGATGAAACTGATTTTGTAGGAAAAATAGAGTTGACGTCCATGGCCAGCATTCCTTGCTATTATGTATGAATATCTTACCACTTTGTCACATGGCATTTTAGAGGGAAAAAAAAGCCAAAAGCAGTTCAGATCGGTCTTAGGATGTAGATCTGCCATTTAAATTGAGTAGATTGGTCGTTGGCGAGCATAATATATTCAGGGTACTTCTTCGACTCTAAATCATTAATAATCCAAAAGTGCGTGCCTAAAATAGATTGAATATTGAATAACCCCTGGTGGTAATCATTTTCGATTAGAAACTTTAAAAACATGAGATGAACTGGAGCTTGTTTCGTGCCAAGAGAATCCAATTGCTTCATGTCTTCTAGCGCCTTGCGCGTTTGAAACTTTCGGATCGGTTCGGCCAAGGCAAAAACCAATTTGGGACCAAAAGGATTGTCTTTTCTCATGAGTTCCATATTGACAGCAACTGAATCTAAATTTTTAAATCTTCGCTCTCTTGATGCCAGCTCAAACTGCGAGATATGCGGAACGGGGGTTGGCGCTGGCGTGGGAGTAACCACAACCACAGGCTGAGGCTTTTCGACCGCAACTTTAACTATTTTTTTGGAACGTATTTTTTTGCTAGGAACGACAACCGTTTGGGCGACTTTCTTGACCGGCGTATCTGTTTTCACATATAAAAAATCCATTAACCCATGGTCATCAAATTCTTTTAAGGCCCCAGGCAAAAATAAACGCCCTTGAGTATAAGCATAATCACCTTTTATTAACTTTTTAAATACCAGAGAGAAAAGCGTTTTAAGTTCATGAGAGACTATTTCCCGATCCTGAAACAAGGTTTTAAATCGTCTTAAGCAACCCTCTCCCTGACCAAGTTGATTGATAATAGTAAAGGTGTTTGACTGCAATAATAAAATTTTGGCTTCCTTAATACTTGAAAGGCCATAAAGACTATCTCGCTCATTGCAGATATTACTAATCATGGAAACGTATTTACTGCATTCACTGTCCAGCTTTTTTATCATCGAACTCTTGTTTTTGACTTCGCAATTGTTATCTTTACACCAGCTATGTAGTAATGAGCCTGCAACCGAACTACTTTTTCCTTGGCGAATGTCAGACAACGTTGCTTGAAATTCGCTATTTTTCCATTGAGCGAATTCTACATCCTTCACAAATCGGGCATAGGCTGGCCCGGCGCGATCAATAAATTTCTTAAACTCAACATACTTGGGCGAACAATTTTCAAATAATATATCAGGCTTTACCGGGCATGAAGACATCACCCCACCAGCTTTGCGAATGAATTGGTGAATATCTAAAATCCCTTCATACAGATAACTTGTGGCAAGTAGCCGATAGAGATAACGGATAAAATCCAAATTAGCACCCAATTCAATATTAGGACAAATTTCCATACCTGGAATTTCATAAAACCACTGGTACTCGAGTTCGGCAATTTCAGGATCGGTCATTTCCTGGACATATTTTTGGGAGAAGGCCTGATCTAGATCCTGATAATCTCGTAAAAGCCCCAGTCTTTTCTTGAAAGCGGGAAAGAGTGGGCCAAAATAATCAGAGGGATTGTACTCACCTAAAAATGCACGGTCGTGAAATTTATCCGCCCAGACACTGGACGAAAAAAAAGCTATGAATAAAAATGCCAGGACGGTAGAACTGACTGAAAAAAACTGCCACGCACTTAAAGGCTTTCTAAATCCAGGCCAAACTAAGAATTGGAACATAAGTTATGATAATCAATGCCAACAATAAAAGTAATAAAAAAGGAAAAGAAGCACGGTAAAGCTCTGTTACCGGTTTATCAAACCTAAAACTACTAATAAATAGATTAATTCCAACCGGCGGGGTGATATAGCCAATCTCAAGGTTAGTGAGAAAAATAATCGCCAAGTGAATGGGATGAACATCAAACTCTCTGGCAATGGGGAGAATCAATGGAACCACCACAATAATGGCGCTAAAGATGTCCATCATCGCCCCGACAATGAGCAGGAAGATATTTAGAAAAATCAAAAAGGTGTATTTATTAGTCAGCCAATGGCGCATGAACTCCAAGATCGCCATAGGCACTTCTTCGTCCACCAGGAAATTGGTTAATCCCAGTGCGCAACATAAGATCAGTAGTATGGCCCCGACCAACGCCATACTATCAAGCACGACTTTAGGAATGTCCTTAGTCAGGCTAAGATCCTTGTAGATAAAGACTTCAATAATAAAAATATAAAATGCGGTCATAGCGGCAGCTTCACTAGGCGTGGTAAACCCGCCATAGATCCCCACTAAAACCCCGACGGGAAGTAAGGCCTCAAGATAGCTCCCTTTAAGCGCTATCAGCACTTCACGAGTATTAAACTTCTTGCGTGCGGTTATTTGACGCCCATTTTTAATCGACCAAAGTGATAGAATTACAATAAGTAATATTCCGGGTAAAATCCCCGCCATAAATAACTTATCGATATCGACCTTGGCCACCAAACCATAAAGAATAATAGGCAAACTTGGAGGAAAGAGAAGCCCTAGAGAGCCCGATGTTGTGATTAGCCCAAGGCTAAACTTTTCCGAATACCCTTCCTTTGTCAGAATAGGATAAAGCAAACCACCCAAGGCGATAATGGTGACCCCGGAAGCTCCAGTAAAGGCGGTAAAAAAGGCACATACCACTAGCCCCACGATGGCCACACCGCCAGGAATCCAGCCTAAAAGCGCCTCGGTCAAATGCAGTAATCGCTGTGGAGATTTCGACTCGGCCATCATGTAGCCAGCAAAAGTAAAGAGCGGGATGGTGAGCAAGGTGGGGGCGGAAGAGATGCGATATAATTCTACCGCCACAGCAGAGACTTCTATGCCGGCGAAACTAAAAGCGGTCAATGCTGCCAGTCCCATGACAATAAATAATGGGGTGCCTAGGAGGGCCAATAAAATGATACCTAAAATTGAAAGTGTCTCAAGCACGACTTACAACTCCTTAATCTTGGGAATGTCGTTACCAACAATATGCCCGGTACCGGCCGAAAACGAATTAGCAAAAATGTAAAAAAATCTAAAGGCAATTAAGCCAAACCCAAAGGGAATGATGCCAACTAACTGACCGCTGCTGATACCAAAAAAAACATCACGCCCAAATTCAAGCTCGACTTTAACAAAAAGACAGGAGGCATAGATAAGCCAGACGAGTGTGAAAAAGCTGGCCAACATAATTCCTCGCTTGGCACAGGCGCAAAGAAAAAAATAGCCGCGCGACTCAAGATATTTTCCAACAATATCAATGCCAATATGGGTCCCTCTGCCAGTCGCAATAACTCCGCCCAAAAAAGTGCAGAGAAAAACCAAGTGACGCACCAAAGGCTCGACAAAACTCAGACCGGTTCCCATCCATCTCAGCACAATAGTCAGCACGCTAAAAAATAACATTGAGAAAACTGAAACAACCAGAATCCATGTGCTGGCCTTTTCAATACTGGTATCAATGACTTTTAAAATGCCAAGAATTCTAGCCATTAGGTATCCCTACTTTTTCAATTCAACTTCTAATTTCTTAAGCGCCTCAGGAGAGAATAACTTGCCCTTGAGCTTCTTGATGATCTTAACCCGAAGACCCTGGGCCACCTTTAAATCCTTGTCGCTGAACTTAATAAACTCAACTCCCAAGGCCTTCATGGCCTCCAGAGCGTCCACATTATCTTTGGCATTGAGTGAGTTGACTTGAGTAATAAATTTGGCAGAAATATCACTTACCAGCTTTTGATCGGCCGGATCAATCTTTTTCCAAGTTGTTTGATCAACTAGAAAGGCCCCTGTTGAATAACTCAAAGGAAAATCTAAAAGATAATTAATTTTTGTATTCCACTGAAGAGCGATGATGCCAAGAGGCGGAGCATAGGCGGCTTCAATGATTCCTGTGCTCAAAGAAGAGAGTACGTCTGGTAAGGGCAGTGGCACTGAGACCAATCCCATTTCTGAGATCATCGCCTCAACAATCGGGTCTCCTTCCCACGACCAAATTTTAACTCCCTTTAAGCTGTCTAGACTTTCGGTTTTCTTTTTTGACACAAAGTACACTAGCCCCAGCTCAAAAAAGCCTAGATTGTGAAACTTCTTTTTTTCAAATCCTTGATTAAAAAAAGGAGCCAAAGTCAGCATGGTTTTTAAGGCCTTCTCACGATTTTCATAAAAGGTGAAGGGCAGTTCCATGATTCTGACATCGCCGTTAATCTCTCCCAGAGTCTTGCCGGTGAAAATTCCTCCGTGAAGCTGGCCAATACGAACTTTGCGTAAAACGTCTGGCTCATCCCCTTGAGCTCCACCAAAATAAATTTTAAGTTTGATTCTCTTATTTGTAGCCGTTTCAATTTCGCTGGCCATCTCCTTAAGATTTTTAGCCCAGCTAGTCCCCTCTGGGGCCAAAACTCCGACCTTTATTGATAGCGCTCGTGAAGGCGAAGAAAATAAAAAGATGGAAAGGAGTGTGAGGGAGAAGAATATTGATTTCATGGGCGAGGTCCTTTTTATTTAAAAAATTTCATTTTCAAGTTTTTTCAAAATTTCGTACTGCTTAATCCCCAGTGTCTGATACAAAAGCAGACCCTTGTCTTTAAATTCATCAGGCGGATCTGTTTTAAGTGGTTTCCATCCCAAATGTTTAATGTACATGGGATGTACCTTGGCAAAGAACTTCATCTGTTCCTGAAATTCTTCCTGTTCCCCTCGAGGGATGATGGAAAAGCGAATATAAGCAATTCGCAATAGCCAGTTATGCTTATACTTTTTTATCAGATCGAGAAAAATCTGTTTTCCTTTCTGCGGATTACCTCCCAACATTTTTGGTCGTCCTGCTTCATAAGCTCCGTAGAAAATATCACAGGCTCCATAATTAATATCAGGCTTCTTGCTACAAACCCAATCAAACATGGATTTCACAATGGGAAGTAAGGCCACCATTGTCATAGAATCTTGCTGTAAGAAAATCAAACTTCCCAAAGACTGGGCAGTGAACAGAGTCCCTTCTAGATCAAGCAAAGAATCTGACAGCTCTTTATCTAGAAGATTGTAAATACCGTTATTGTTATTCATCTCACGTTTGAAATCGTCAAACCGGACATCTCTTTGCTCCAGGAATCGAAGTCCAAACTCAAGCGCCTTAGAATAGTTGGAAATAAGCTGAATCTTGTGAGGACTACTGTCAGATTTACCTGTATAGAGGTCTTGCAAATACTCTGTCTCATTAACGGCAAAGGCATATCCAGCGTAACCCTTGGTCAGGCCGGCCAATAGCTTTTTATTCTTCGGTTCAAGATAGAGCATACCTTCCATCATCTTAAGATTGCCCGGAACGCCTTGCTTAAACAGCTCCCAATTGGACTCGGTTTCAATTTCTTTTGTACCGTCAAAGAGAATATCAGCAGTAGTCCCAACTGCGACTTTTTGAACTAAACCACAGCCACCAAGTAGAGCAAGGACGGCAAGCAATAAAATATATTTATAAACAATCATGCAGATCTGCTTTCCTTTTTGTTTAATTTCGTGTTTTCAGTGTATTGCCTGTATAGATTGGCCTATGTTGTTTGCATTTACAACTAGCTAAAATCAGTAAAATGTTCCCACTTTTTTGTATTTTCTGCCAACTGTGCTAGAATCAAGCTAAGAATGCGGAGGGTTACCTCTCCACAAGGCGCTAATTTATTTCGATCTTAATTCCGAGAAATGGAAGCTGGATCGAACTGTGCTGGAGGTTTCTATTGAAGTCATTTGCACTGGCAAGTGAAGCAATTTCCAAGAATTGACCTGATTCTAATATCTTAAATAAGTAGTGGTCATCTGGTTTTTGTTTTCACCCGCCAAACGGGGATAGTCCCCAAAATGAGTGAGAACAATTTTTAAGTATTGAACCGGAGAAAGACCATGAAAACACGAGTCCAAAAAAACCAAACCAAATCTATTATTGCCAAGGTCGAGATCAGCGAAGATTTAGACATGCATGAAAAGGTCTACGTTCTACCGCTGATGGGAAGAAAACTTGCCTTACCATCAAGCTTAAGACCCTTAAAATCAGTGCGTAGAAAATGCTATAGACCGAAAGTTGTTATGCCTAAGAACAGCAATCCTCAGGCAGACCTCTAGCGACCAGTACTTTTATTGAAGCTCTGATTAAGCGAGGTCAAAATTCGGTCTCGGGCCTTATCCAAATCCTCGATTCGGCGCGTGTGCAGATTATCTAAATATCTTCTTCTGGCATTAAAAAGATTATTAATAAATGTCATCTGTAATGCTTTCAACTCACGAAAGCATAATTTTTTCTCCTGTGGCTTCAACTTATTGATAACTCCTTCGCTCGAAGGCGGGGATAAGCGCTCGTCCTCATTTAAAACCACCGTTGAGAACTCTCCGTCGCAAACTCTTTTTTTATGAGAAATATATTTCTCCATATCCTCGCGATATTTATCAATATCTTTTAAAAAATTTTCTGGCGCAAGATCGTTGATCTTTTCTAACTCTTCTTTGACTTTTTTAGTGTATTCAAAAGAACTTTGCCCCACCAAGACTGAACTGGTAAAGGTTTCTTTAGCCTTTTGAGTGGGTTGGGCGTAAAGAGGTGAAAAGCTTAAAGAAAAAAAGATAATCGACCAACAATACTGATATAAAAAATGCATAAGATTCCTGAATTCCAAAAATGAGTACGTTGCTTCTGATCAAAAGTATACAGAGCTTGTTGTGAAAAAGCGATGCTTTGGTTCTAATCTATTTTTGCCAAAAGATTTTCCAGCTTTTGGCAAAAATATTGGCAGCTTTTTCCCGCTGTTACTTGATACTTAATCAGCAACCTTTTATCTTTGCTTTTATCGCCTGAAATGATCTCTAATTTAGAACTGCTAAGTCCCAGGGATTTGCCCAAGAGATGACAAATTGACTGATTTGCTTTGCCTTCTAAGGCCGGAGAATTAACCGCCACGACAATTACATCCTGATCATTTAGAGCAACCTTTTCTTTTTTGCTCCCGGCCTTTGCCTTGATACTTGTTTCAATCAGCAATTGCTCTGAATCCTGATGCACGACTTTAAACTTGAGATTGAGTTTTTGCCAGGCCAGCACCAACTCTTTCACGCTAAAAGTCCACGCCAGGCCCCTGTATCATCAGGCCCTGCCCCCAAAAATATTTTTAATTCATGTAGAAATCTATTCAAGGGAAAGCCTACTACGTTGGAGTAAGAGCCATTAATCGTATCGATAAAGGTCAGGCCAGAAGCCTGAATTCCATAGGCTCCTGCCTTGTCTAATGATTCGCCAGTTTGTAAATAAGTGTGCAAGACATCAGGTGTAATTTGATCAAACTTGACGCTTGTTTTTTCGACAAAAGAATACTCCTGCAGCCTATCTTCTATCTTACGCTTAAGATAAATGCCGGTGAAAACCTCATGTTCGTGGCCGGACAACTCCATCAATATGCGTGCGGCATCCGCTATGGAAGTCGGCTTGCCATAGATTTTATTCTGCAACGCAACCACAGTATCAGCAGCGACAATCAAGGGATTAATAATAGAATCTTTATTTGTAATATCGAGGAAGGCGTGATCACCCTTTTGCTTGGCCAAGTCCATTGCCACTTGCGCAGGATGGGTAAAATGCGACTCTTCCAAAATATCTGTAACATGAATGGTGAACTTCAACCCGCTATATTCTAACAGCTGTTTGCGACGTGGACTGGCACTTGCCAGTACCAGATGCCATATCTTATTTTTTATTTTTGACATATTTCCAAAACGGGTTTTTGGTTGAGTTGAGTACTTCACGATCATCACTATTATCTGCTGTTTGCTCGCCGTTGGCCAAATATTTTGCCATGGCGCGAGTATAAAACCTATCATCATAAACTTGGGCCGCAAAGGAATCCCCTCTAGCTTCCATCTTTGCCCTGAACTTTTCCCCTGTCAGCAATCCTGTTGTCTCTTCACGCCGAGTATACTCTAACAAAAATGAAAATCTTCTATCCATCTCATTTTTTTCTTTTAAATCGGGACGATCCCATAGTCTATAATTGAACCTTCCCAGGTGATCTTCCGTCAGACGCTTGGACAATATGGGTTTTGAATACATGTCCATAAGGTATTCACGTGCTAATAAAAGAGTGGGTATGCGAGAAATAAGAAATTCACCAAATCCCAGCATCGGCAATTTTTCAAAATCTTCAACCTGGCTTAACGTCCGTCCCTTGGGATCAGCTTCAAACCATTTTCCTGGTTCAAGCTTTTCGCTGGCAGTATTTTCATGTCCGCGGTAGTAAAAAGTCGTCTCTCTCTCTTTTACATTTTTGACAAAATGGTTGGGATCGATGGCCTTGATATAAGCTTTGTCGCCTAACAACGCGATGACTTCCACAAAAAGATCATCACCAGACAAAGAGCCATTGGGAAAAACCAGAAAAGTTTTACTACTTATGTTTTTTCTATATTTATTATTTTTTACAATCCAAGAATTTAATCGCTGATACTGTTTAACCGTTTTTGAGTCATCCAACAAAGATTTGTACAGACTTTTCTCCAAATCCTCCTTTCTTATGGCCGGCGTCTCTTTGGGATTAACCGCAAATAATGGCAATGGCTGGAACAGACCATCTGTCTCCCTCCCATTTTCAGCCACCAACCTCTGGCGATCCCGTCCCATCCAAATGACTTGTCCCGAATTCAAGCGAGCATGAAAAAAAATCTCTTTGCTAGAAATATTCACTTCATTAAGTGTTAACGATGTTTCTGGCCCAATTCTTACCATGCTGCCATCAATTAAATAAACCCAAAGAAAACTATCTTTCAAAGTCTCAATTTCATCGCCTTCGCGTAAGGACGAGCGAAAACGTGCATTGGCAAAGCCCTCGCCGCGAAAAATGCGACACAAACCAGAACAGGCCAGCACTCTTCCCACTATTTCATGGAAGGCAAAATCTCTTTGATTTCTACGCCAACCTGGATTTTGATCCTTGATGCTCCTCTCGCGTTTCCAATTAGTATAATCCAAGAAGTGGTCAGGATTTATCTCCTCCCACTTAATGAAGCTTTTCTTGCTCGACAATTCCCAAGTAAATTCTTTCTTCTCCATGGCCTCTTGCCCTAGCTTCGCCTTACTCCACTTAGGTTTCGCAATCTCACTTTTTGTGTCATCCGAGGTTTCCTGATTTTGACTAAAACCCCAATCAACTGACTCGAGTAATTCTAGTGATTTTTCATCGATTTCTGTCGCCTGGACCAGCGCGATGCCAGCGGCCTGAATTAGAAATAACACACTAAGTAGAAAAAAATACGGGCTTTTCATAGCACTTTGATCGGACAGATAAAAATTGGCCATGAGTTAAACTTAAAGAGACTTGACGCATAGGCAATTTGTGACCTAATTTG
>Ga0210057_1004092_pt1 | contig 19665 bp, 24 predicted proteins | sample CryGeyCG2114_010_2_FD_183968 | JGI IMG/M metagenome (GOLD analysis project Ga0210057, IMG submission 183968) | Groundwater microbial communities from aquifer - Crystal Geyser CG10_big_fil_rev_8/21/14_0.10 (SPAdes) (version 2) | ecosystem: Environmental > Aquatic > Deep subsurface > Groundwater ...
GACGCTGCCAAACACACGGCGGAGATTGACGCTAAACATCGGGAGGAAATGCAAAATGCAGAGCAAAACACAATCATCGCCACGAACTCTATTGCTGACTGGTATCGCGCTCATCCTGCTGTCAGGGTGCGCTACGCCAACACCGATTGCAGCGCCGTGCCCTCAACCGATAACAATCCCGGCATCCCTGATGATTCCACCACCACCGGCTATGTTAGCCCATACAGCCCCGAATCCACAGAGCAAGTAGCATCAAGGCTCGACCAGCTTCAGAAGCTGCTACGGGCGGACGGGGTTAGGGTTGAGTGATGTGGGTGCGCTGCCCGAAGTGCGGCGTATGGCAAAGGACAGCGCGGCGTTGTAATTGGTGCGGCGATTGGCTGATGAAGCGGCTAGAGTGAATTGCCCCACATGGCTTGATTGATGCGCTCATCCGCTATGGCAAAGTATTTGTCGTCGCGCTCTATCCCTATAAAATAACGTTTAGTATTCATGCACGCCACTCCGGTTGTGCCGCTCCCCATCGTATTATCCAGCACAAGCTCTCCCTCGTTGGTGTAGGTTTTGATAAGGTACTCCATCAGTGCTACGGGCTTTTGGGTGGGGTGGACGGTTAATCCTTCGGATGGGATGTCCAAGACTTGGCGTGGATAACAAGTAAACTCTTGCATATAGTCTACATTTTTTATCCCCCCGGTTACCACACTCGTGGCGTCGGTGTTAATTCCGCGAGCGATATGGCTCGCGGAATTGCGCTGTTGTTTATTGATTCGCCGTAGTCCTTGTGGGTTGAAAGTACATTGCCCTTCATAAAACACAAGACAATCCTCGATGTCTTTCATAGGCATTTTTTTTGCGTTCAAATGCCCTGTAGCTCGGGTCTTGCGCCAATATAGCCCGTACTTAAGCATCGGCAAGTTTGATGCTCCTAACGCCGACGTGAACGGCTGCGACCCAAACAACACAATAGCCCCACGCGGCTTAATGATGCGCTTGTACTGTTCCCACAGCTTATCAAACGGTATGACGACATCCCACTTGCACGCAGTCGTTCCATACGGTAAATCGCACAAAATCATATCGACGCTCCGGTCGGAAAACTCCGCCATAACCTCAAGCGTATCCCCGTGATGTAACGCAGCTTCTTGTCTCATTTACCCACCCACAACACAGGGCGCAATCCGGTTGACTCTTTAACTAACCCTGCCTCAAGTAGTACCACGAGATAGTTATAGATAGTGTTATATGGCATCCCCAGCTTGTCGGCCAGATCCTGCGCTGTTATGGTAGTCTTGAGGTGCGGCATTAGCTTGATGGCATTCTCCACCCGTCCACGACTCACACGCTGCGCCTTTGGCGGTTTGCGCTTATAGAGCGGCGTTACTTTCTGTTGGAGCATTTCGGCGAGCGTCATTTCACTTCTCCTTGTTTACATCGTCTAATGTGAGTGCTCTTTGTGCGTTTGAGTAGCACGTATCCCATTCTGCATTTTCTTCTCCGCTACATCTTACCTCGTACCCTGCCATCAGTCCTTCCAGCGCAGTTGCCAGCCTAGCTACTCGCAGGTTAAGGGCTTCAACTTCTTCTTGCAGCTTCGCCTGCTCAAAGGCGGATAGTGCTTTGTGTTCGGTCATTTCTCTTCTCCTTGTTTACGAATCGCTTCCGCAACATCACGAGCCATCCACATCTCGCTAGGCTCTGCATCGAAAATGCTGGCACTTTGTTCGCGCTGATGCGCTGCAATAGCATTGGCAAAAGCCAGAAGTTCTTCCGGTGTAAAATGAATCATGTCGTGGCATGTATCGGTAATGTGAGTCACCCCGACTACGGCCCCACTTTGTACGATTAGTCGTTCCACTGCATCCTTGTCAATCATTTCATTCCACCTTTCAATTTCCGCCAGCACGTCCAGCGACGGCCATATCCGTTATCCAGTCCCCAATGGAGCAGGTGTATCTGCTGCCGCTCATCGAACCATCGGGGGCGTTTGAACGGCCACCGCCCTTGCTTCTTGGCCATGGAAGCAAACTCGTAGAACGTTTCCTTGCGGAACTGTGCGATACCACGCGAGATTCCATCATCGCCGAATCTCACCCGACCATCCAGCTCATAGTGCCGATTGCTCGACTCGCACATCAGGATTGCGTCCACCAAGCGTTGATCGGCAGCAGCAGAATGGGCGGAGTAAAGCATCAACAGAAGGGCAAGGTGTTTCATCGTGGCTCCTTTGGTTTTGGTGTCTAATGCTATTTATCGGCAGGATTCGTGGCATTTTCCACGTTCTGCAACACCCCTTTTAGGGTTGAGGCAGTGTACGGCTCGTCCTTGTCAGTCAATACCCCACCCATCGTCACCACGTCTGCCGCAATAGCAATCGGGGTTTCGATAACCACACCAACAACCGCTTTTGTTAAGTCTGCGAAAATCCCAAACATTTTAATTCCTTTCTTTAACGTTACCCTTAGTTCGCCACACCTGGTTTTCTGCCGAGTAGCAGGCAAACTCCATCTTTATCGACACGTTGCATTGTATAAACTACCGGCACAGGGATTCGGTTAAGCACTCACCCACTCCGCCATACCAACCAACTCCATCTCTTCCCACTTTGCGCGGTAATAGGCTTGTCCGCCAGCATGGCCGTTTGTACCTAACCCCTGCACGTACCCCTGTGCACCAAACCCCTCCGGCTCCGTTACCACCATAATACAAGCCGCAAACATCTTGTTTCCTACCGTCTCTGGGTTTAGTTGCACAAGTGCGCCTACTTTCAGTTCCTGTTGTTCCATTGTTATCCCATTTTCTTCATGTTATCCTTAAACCCGTATTATTCCTTTTAGTTGTAAAACCCCCGTATATCACCGGTAGTTTCACATTTTTTTTATAATATCCTGAGTACCACGTTTCAAACCGAACTCATCGGGTGTCATGTTTGGACACAAATAAGAATTCGCTGCATTACCCATTTTATCGATATCCTGGAAGATATCCTGGAAGTACTTACGCAAGGTAGGATGCACAGTTTGACCTGTGCGCAATTCCATCACGTAAGCCATTTGAGGTAGGTCATACGACAACACCACTGGTACAATAGTACCCATAGGCAGCACGTACTGATTCTTAAGCTTGGCAACGTAGTTATCTGTACGAGCCTTCATCATCTCTTCTTCAGTACGTAGAGGATTATCCTCAGGCACAGTGAGGGTCATGAACTTGGATATACTATCCATTAGATCATTAGCATTAGCCTTCACTTCATCAGGTAGCTGGTCGTAGTACCATTGATGGAACCCTAGAGAGTTATCCACCAGGGGCATACTGCAGTATCCACCACGATGCCTCTGCAGGTCCCTGAATGAACCAAAATCGATCTCAGAGAACACATCGAAACGGCGTAGCCTTGCTGTGATCTCATGCTTATGGAAAGTAGTACGTGGAGGACGTTTCTCCATCATACCGGGTTCTCCTTCCATGCAATACACGTCCGGCTTTTCAACGTTACGAATATAGTAGTTAGCATCGTTTTGTACAGGGCGTTCAGCATAGAAATTGAAGTACGAGAACTTATATGCACTTGCTTCCTTAGAACTATCAGACTCTGTTATAGGGAATGAAGACGGGTATGTTTCTGCCAGTTTAGCATAAGATATGCTAGCAATGCTGCGTACTTCAGCCAAAGGGTGCATCTTCAGTAAGTCCAGATGCTCACGAGCTTTACGCAGTGAGGTAGTCCAAGCTACGTTAGTTACTGCCCCACATGGCAGAAAGCCTCGCATAATGTCAAAAGTCTTGGCGTTAATAGTACGGGCATACACAGCTTCGCTAGCCTCAGCATCCTTAGGAAAATTAACCATTAGGTGATCTTTCACCGGCTTGATACTACCTACATAGAACTTACGAATCTCATCAAGGAGAATCTCGGCCTCCTCAGCGAGTTCCTCATTGGCTGAGTTAGTATAGGGGTTGAAAAAGGGCTGCTCAGACCAGTCAATATAACGACTGGAACTCTCCTGACCATTAAACAGAGGACTATCCTCTATGGCCTTTGCCGCCAGCATAGAGATGCCCTCGAAGTACACGGTAATAAAACCACAATCTGCTATAGAGTTGTGCCCGTATCCTACGTAGTACTGCTCCATGAATTTACCTGAGCCTACCTCTTTAAGGCGCTCTAGGTGTTTTAATACGCTATCTGCAGACCGGCTATACAATGCCTGTAGCATTGCATTGTCTTCTGGGTTTTGTTCAGTGTGAAGAATTATGTTCGGTGTCATTGTTATTCCTTAGCTATTAGTTCTGCGGTAGAGCTGCACAGGTGTTCTTCCGTGCTTATAGTGTCATACGGACTCCATCGGTTGAGTCCTGAAATATTCATGGGAGTATCCAGGCTTCTTATTGAGGGAAACCGAGGGGTGACAGCGTTTGAGAAACAGGTACCCACCTCTGTCTGAGGTATTTTCTACACAGGCCTCTTTACTACGACTGGCCATTTCTGTGGCAATCTCCAGGGAGTCTTCTCTTCTTCTCCAAATTAACTCCTCCAGCGCTATTTCATTATCGCTCATATTCGAAATCCTTTTCTTAATTCAAGTGAGTCTCGGATGAATGCATCTACCCTATCTTGGGTACCGAGTTTAATTATATATCCCTGTATACTTCCCTCTAAGCACTGAGTCCCCCAATGCTTCAGGTATTTGATGAAGTCCCCTAACTCAACCCCCTCCAGCCTAGTAAGAGTCCTGACGTGGTCACCACTAAATAGGGACTTATACTTATTGTACGCCTCTACCCTTTTTACTACGTCCCCATACTTGACACTAAAGGAGGGGAATGAGTTAAACGCTTTTTGAAGGAATTCTTCACTAGCCCTCCTTCCACCGCGTTCATCCATAGATGGCCACGGATATTCTGGTAGTCCACCCCTATCCTCTACCCATTTAAGAAAGAGGCCATAGTTCTTCCTCTTCTTATCTCTAATACGAGATATATGTCCACGATTTTTCAAGAGGAATATCTGTTTGTTGAAGTATGGACTAGATGAGGCAAATATAAATATCTCCTCTACTGTGTTAAAACCCCTCTCCCACTGTAGGAAATCATAGCCCATAAATTTGAATATATTGCTCATATTTGTGGAGACTATAACTTCTTCAAATACATGGTCCTCCGTAGTTCTAAACTGATACACCAATCCATGGTGACCATATTTGAAGCCCATCTTATGGGCTATTCTACCCATGAGATTACCTAGGTCATTATAAGCAAAGTACACTACAGAAGTGTGAAACTCAGGGGTAGGGGTTTTTATTACATCCACCTGGAACCCCTTATACTCAGCTGATATGCAGTTACCGTTGGGTACAATCTCCTTAGAGTTAAATGCTTTTGATATTTCAGAGGCTAGGTCGGTGTACGAAAAACCATGACGTATTTCAAATAACACGTCTATATCCCCAAAGTCTGGCTTACTACTGTAACTAATTATAGGGGTTATGGAAGCCTCTGGGTCATTCAGTTTATTGAGAAGGTCTACTACTTCCTTGGAGATAACTTCATACTCTTCGGCACTAACCCTCCTGGTCTCGCAATTTTTAAGTGCATTACCGCCCATGATTTTTTACCACCTTATATAGCATTATCAGCTTATCAATCCCCTCTTTGGTCCATATTTGGGGTATGTAAATCCAACCCGATGCAATTACTATGCTATGCCATCAAGTTTGCATGCACTAAACCATTAGTATAGCGATATGGAGGGCCGAACAGGACTCGAACCTGCATTGATCCGTTACACTACTACTGCTTAGAAGGCAGTTGTGATACCGGCCCATTACCCATGGAAAGAAGCTTCAAATAAGAAATTCTGAAATTCTATAGTGAATTATGCTCAGAGAAACATAATATATAGTTTCCTGATTAAGCTACCAGGTGGAGGATGTCAATCTACGCTTCCTAATAGTAAATATAGGTATTCTCCCAACCTCTTTGTGGATGAATCTGTCTTTGCTAGCGTCTCGATTATGTGGAGCATTTTTTATTAAATCTTGAACCCTTTTCTCAGCCAGCCTTTCAGCATCCATACCAGTATAGTCTCTACCAAATACCTTTGCTATTGCACGACCGAATGTGTTTGTTATAGTTATCTTAGACATAAAAAACTCCCGTTGATTTAAGTTAAGTTGCAGTGTTTACTGCATTTTTCTTATACCAAATTATAGTAGTTAAATTGATCTAAAAAAGAGGGTCCAGCCTCTTCGTATTACCATCTACCAGTAGTCTTAACCAGAGATGGTTTAAGTAGTATGTTATCAGGGAATACTATAGTTTTAATGCCCCTTTTAGTGAAGTAATCTTCGGTTATCCCCATGCAAAATAAGTAATGTTCAGGAAGGATAATGATGTCCCCGTTATCCTTGTTATACTTATTGAATACTATCTTCATGTCATCAATCATGTACTGAGGTACTATATCCTCTGCTGGTACATCTTCTACCGTAACAACTACACCTACTGGGTCTAATGGGTGGCCGTAAGCCAGGTCTCCCTCACTCATAATTCTTTGATCAATCCACTCATCTATTGTATCTTTCATGAAGGCTAGCCTAAAACTAAACCAGTCACGTAGTGCCACATAGTATGGGGAAAGCGGCCAGGCAAATACTGTCTGCCTCATGGTCTGTCATCCCTTTCTCTAATTTATCTACTCCAAGTATGCATGCTGCTGCTGCCATACTGAACCTCTTATCCAACGTCGTTGATGGATTATCAAAACCCCTCTTTTTAACCAGAGCTTTAACTAGAGCCACTTTCCATTCTACTGAGCGAACCCTAGATACTACCGGCCCCGGCCTGGGGTCATTGAGATCTCCATTAAAACCTATATATGACTCAGGAACTAGTGTAAGTATACTACCAATTAGGATATTAATATACTCCATTTCACTAGTAGCAGTACTATTAAAGGGGACAAACCTCTCAATGGTAAGGTGGCTTATTGGAACATAGGCTGCCTTAACAGCTAACTCTTTGGCGAAATGTACTTCAGAGTTAAAAGTAGAGGGGTTATATACTTTAGTTTCTACGAGTTCAAACCTGTCACAGGTATTTTTAAGGAGGGCATACCCGAAGTTCTTAAAGCCGGGGTCTAAGCCTAGTAGGTAGCTCATATGTTTCTATACCCCATTAAAACCTCATACTCTATTGGGTAATAAAACCACAGAGCACAAGGCATATTGTGCTGATTAATAGGAGGTAGTTCCAAGTCAGGCCAGTCTATTTTATCAGCCACACTTACTGCTTCCACAGTCTGCGCACTTTTGGCACCCTTCACTATAGATGATGTTACTAGATCCACATACCTCACATTTTTGACCCTCTGCTTTCTCACCGTCCTTAATAAGAGTGGACAGGAACTTTTTAATCTGAAACAGGAAAGACCCTACAAATATATCCTCCACTTGGTCCAACGTGTGAACAATGTTCCTTATCAGAATACCGTGTCTTAAACACATACTTATAACGCGGGCTATCTTGGTAGCATTGCTATCTGCTCCACTCTTAGCCATTGTTGCCTCAATATGTCGTTCAGGTATACCCTTACGTCTGGCCAGCTCTACCAGGTGTTCCATAGCGCCTGTAGTGGTTATGCTCTTTTCATAACTATTGGTATGCACAAATAATGCGAAGGGCCTAGTCTGTTCCTCATTCCAAATAATCGTCAGGTACCACTTACGATCCTCTGCTTTAAGGATTTTCATAGTTGCGGGAGAGCTATCCGGCAGTTTAACATCACTGAGGATTATCTCCTCATCGGTAGATTCGGCATTAAGTTCATCCTTAGCAGCCAATACTGAGGTCATAGTCCCAGACCTATATGTGGTTACACCTTTCACGTAGTTGGACTTGTATGCATCTAGGTAGATGTCTCCGAATGCAGAGAATGGATACTCATTAGGCACATTAACTGTCTTACTCATAGCAGAATCAATCCACTTAGCGAATCCAGTTAGATCGTTAACGTGGTCATTTACTGACATACTAACAGTAGTAGCGGCCCAGTCTGCGGTAGGGTCCCACTCACCAATACGCTTCATGTATCGGACTCCGTAATCCTCACACAGAACCTCTTTAGTTAATCCACGGTTCCTATCTATTTTGTAAACAACCCCATTATGATCAACTCCACGAAGTATCTCTTCATCACCCTCTTTTGTAAATTTGAACATCTCTGTTTCAAACCACTCACCTTCAAACCACTTAGGGGTTACATTAGAGATATGATCTGGCATAACGTTTACTATAACAGTGCGTATGTACTCATGCATAAACACGGGCTCTAAACCCCCAGATACTACGTTTGCGAATATAGAAGTGTTTCCGGTGGGCTGAATAGACAATAGAGAACTATTGCGGATACCGGTCTTCCTCATTCTATCCAATACTGATTGCGGTAGACCTAGGCTCTTAACAAAAGCTCCGGCTACGTGTTTCTCTGGCTGGCATAACGGGAACATACCCTTCTCTTCTGCAAGGGTTACAGAATACGTGTAGGAGGTTTGGGCTATGGTCCTCATCAATTCTTCACGAATAGTGTTTGCCTTTTCAGATCCTAATCTTGTTTTGAGCATATATAGTGCAGACCCCCACCCAAGAATACCCACCCCAATACGTCTCTTATTGCGCATGGAGAACTCGTACTCAGGTAGTGGAGCCTTAGATAAATCGCTTACGTTGTCTAAGAATCTTACTAGGTATTCAGTATACCTTTTCACTTTTTCCAGATCGAAACCGGTTCTGGTGTTGTTCAAGAAATGTACTAGATTTAGAGAACCCAAGTTACATACGTTGCCTGGGGACAATGTTTGCTCTCCACAAGGATTCGTAGCAAATATGGTTTCTAGATAATTCAAAGGACCGTAGTAGTTAGCACGATCAAGGAATAACACCCCCGGCTCCGCCCTATTATAGGTGGATTCCATGATTAAATTCCATAGCCACTTTACAGAAACTGTATTATGGACAACTACAGGATACCCCTTGGACTTCCACAGTCCTATGTCTCCGTTCCACTCTTGCTTGTACTTTTCAAAGGTAGTCTCTGGAAAAATCAAATCCCATTTATCTAATTGCTGGATTTCTGCTGAATTATTATTTGCACTAGACTCCAGTTCAGAAATACGTACTACTCTATTCATAAACTCATCCGTACAATTAACGGAGATGTTAAATTTAGACAGGCGGCCGGGTTGTTGTTTAGCAGTAATGAATTCTACTAGGTCAGGATGCCAACAGTCAACAACCCCCATCATTGCACCTTTACGAATTTTACCCTTAGCCCGTTTATTTGAAGATTTTTTACCAGACCCTGAAGTGATGATATCTGAAGCTCTATCAAACAGCTCCATGTATTTAACTGCACCAGGAGACTCAACTCCTATGCCGTGTATGAAGGATCCCCTAGGACGTATATAACTGAAGTTCTCCCCCCAGCCCCCCTCTGATTTAAGGGTGTTAGCCTGATCATTCAGGGTCTTCATTATGTTGTTAAGGGAGTCTATGTCATGTGTAGCCCTTGGGGCGACGTAGCAATTCATTAGTGTAGTCGATTTCCATTCAGTACCGGCATTAGCATAAATGCGCCCTCCAGAAGTGGCTTTGAATCCACTAAGTAGGTCATAAAAGTTATCAGTCCATTCTTTCTGTAAACTTGATGTTTTTTCCATTGATGCAACGGCGGTTGCTACACGCAACATCGTATCATTCACATTTTTATCGTTATGGTCTTTATAGGTAGAGGCCCATATCTCTTCTGAAAATCCGTCTTCAAAAACTGTTTGTGTAATTGGTTGTGCTACTTGAGTTGTATTTCGTTGTTCTATTATCATCACCGTCTCGTTATTATTATGTGTGTACTTCAACTACAAAAAACCCCCCAGAGGGCACCCTGAATTTTTTAGCGAACTAGTATATTAATACAAATTTACCTAAAAAACAAGGTTAAAAAAATGAATGAAATCAACAGGATGTAGGTAACACCCTGTTGACATTGAAGAAAATATTCAGCCGATTATAATTGTCCCAGAATCCTCTTCATTTGAAATAGATTCAATAATTTCCTCTGGGAGAGGGTTATTGAAGTCTGGGTTACTAGCCCATAACCACATACCAGAAGTGCGTTGGGTTTTATCCAACTCTTTAGATGGGCATTCATTCCTCTTAACCACATTACAGGAATCTAGCTTTGTATGCAAGCAATAACACATACGTGTTTTGACCCACCTAGGCCTACCGTATCTATCCTCAATAGGATTGAGTGCTTGGTCGTAGCTTTTAGTAACCGCCGGCTCTTCCATTTGAATGTCCTGCTCTATATCATCTTCGCTAGCAGCGATTCTATCAATAAATTCTGCTGTTTCTTCAGACATGCCTACTCCCGGTTTGGTTAATAAAATTAATATAGTTCAAGTTACTGTTCGTTAAATCTAAATAAACTAACCTTTTCTCATCCGCCATTATGCACATTTTGAGTACGGCCCGAAGATTCTGTGAATCGAAGGGACGGTACTGGTTAATGTGCAACACCCAAGTATAGAGTTTCTCTATACGACGTGAATACACGCACAAATACAAAAGGTAAAATTTAGGTATTGATTTGATAATGTTGATAATGTGAATATCTGATTTCCTATTAGAAATGGAAATAGGTCTCCAGTATTACCCAGGGAGAGTTAACCAAGTTATTAATTAACTGAGTACTACCGACTAGATCTGGGGACCCTGAGTTACCAATGACGTAGGAATTGGTAATGCTCTATATGCTCTATTGAAGAGCGGTAACCGTAAAGTGTAACACTTCACTCACCACCGATACTAACTACACCAATTATAAAGGGTTGATGTACTTAATACATGTGGGTATACATACTCACAAATACGTTATACCAATAACTGATACTTTATTGAATGCTTATTACTACTCATGTGAGCTAAAACAAAGCCCTGAGTAAACAGGGCCTTGCTCCTCTATAGACGTGGGTCCATAGATTTTTCTTTACCTAACTCTGATATCATCTTGACCATCAACTCTGTACGACGCGAGCCATTATCATTCAATAGTTCAACTGCTAAGTCGTGTTCCCTTATTGATGTTCTCAATTTACCATTAGTTTTCTTTTGCTCACATAACTTCGAGTAACGTAACTTGTAGTCATACCCGTACACTATAGAGAGGTAACTCTCATTACGAACCTTCATGTATGGGGCTACGCCAGGCTTATAGTTACGGGGCTTAACTACCACCCCCTCCATACCCTCATCTGTAGTCTTTTTGTCAAAGAACACCTGAGCTTCAGACAAGCCCCCCTCGGTATTTACAATGATAAACTCGTCTTCAGATACTTTGCTAAAAGCCTCATCAGCTGACATGGTAGTAACCACCTCAGCACCATCTATCTTTAGTATAGAAAAGGGTTTTGAATGAGGCTCACAGGCTCCCCCATATAATGCTAGTTGCTGAAAGAATGTATTCAACATCTCCTGACGAACTTCTAAATCTAATCTCTTATGCAGAGTCAGTTTAGCCAACTCCTCATCGTGATCAAGATCCATAAGCTCATTAAGTACCAGCTCCCCAAATGCCGTGAAGTCCCTGTTAATCAGACCTTCTCCTAATAGAGCCCAAGGCATCAGCTCACAATCCAGAACTAACTCATGCTTCCAGAAGTCTTTACCTACAAACTTCTTAAAAGTATCATCAATTAACCCACGAACCAATGCCTCTCTGATGACGTATCCATTCCTAGATACGGCAAAGGACTTTTCAGGAGTATCCCTGTATAGATATATCTGACCACGTGACCCCATATACTTAGGCTCAAGTACTACCTCAGCGACTCCGTTATCCTTGAAGTATTTCAACGCTTCTTCAAGAGACTCAATATTATCTTTAGTAGACCGTGCCGGAGCCATAGTTCCAGAGACATATTGTATTCTAGAATTCTCCAATCTCCACAATGTCTTCATGGCATCATCAGACAAGTCATACTGACCTATATCGAACTCTCGTTCCACTTTGATAGGGGTTACTGCATCAGTGCGCAGGGATTTTTCTTCATATTCAAAGAGTTTTTCACAGTTTATCTGAATTAAACGATCCCCATCAGACGTGAATACCATTGCAGACAGCTTACCCCCATATACAGCCCCAGTATCAAGCATGTATTTGTTCTTATAGTTAAGTCTAGTAGCACAGTGGGCTACATGACCAACTATATGCATTGGGTGATTATTCCTAGCCTCTTTAAAGAAGAACTCATAATTGGGGCGAGCATCACCAGCCATGAATCTGCGCAGGTTACGTTGTTCACGTTGGCCAAACTCAGATACCTTGCCTATGTATTTATTATGGCATGGGGCATGGGTTACATATACAGTATGGGCGTTGATACGGGTAAGTTTAACATACGGCACTGAGCGATTCCAGATGTCTACTACCTTATCCGCATACTCTTTATTTTCAGGCTGTAGCAGGAATTCTAAAGAGCTAAATGACTTTTTCTCCAGTTCTAGGTTAGGATCCAGCTCACCAAGGATGCGCTTCACAACATAATTCTCGTGGTTAGCACGAACAACTATAGCCCCCCTGGAATTAACTAGTGTCCATACAGTATTAATAATCTCCTTAGTGAAACCGCCCTTATCTAAGTAGTCTCCTATAAGAACCAGTCTCACGCTGTCATGGGTGTAAGTAGCATCTACTAGTTTTACCAACTCATTTAATGCTGTATCATGTTCATGTATGTCCCCCACCACTACGTAGGTATCGTCTCCAGATAATGTGTAATTAGGTAGTTTACTTACTCCATTAGAGTCCACCTCTACAACAAATCCACCCTCTACGTTAGGGCTTTGATTGATGCGGTGACGGAGACGATAGACAGAGTCAAAGTCCTTAGAACGTATGGAGGGCATCACCTCAGTCTTAAAGTGCTTAGCTTGGGATGCAATAACGACGGTGTATTCATGCTTACGCTCTTCTGGAATTGCATTATAGAATTCCGAATGAGGTAAGTCAAATAACACGATCTGCACATGATAGCATGCTTCTTCGGCTATTCTCATTACCTCATTCCGAAACCCTGTGTCTAATCCAGTAGTATCTACAATGATGAACGGGGAATTGACTGGGTATGATGTAAATGCTACTAACTCTGCGAATAGTAGTTGAAATGCCTGTTCAGACATCTCCTGCATCCCCTTTGTACAGTAGTTCGGAGTATCCCCCCCAGTTAACATGCTACGATACGCATCACTGGTCAGAATAGATACAGGTCGCAGCCCATCTTCAGCGTTAGGCAGCAACTTACCATATTCTCTTTCGAGTTCCTTAGCCAAATTCCATGCAAAAGTAGTCTTTCCACAGCGTGAGGGGCCCACCAGAATAATAACTGTGTTCAAAGGTACTGATATCTTAACTTGGCTTTTAGCTATTATAGTGGTGCTCATACAGTTACCTCTTTTTTAAAGTTAAATAGGATGGATGAATGGATACCCCCTACACTATCACCTATTCCGTGTAAATGGTTGGGTAGGATGCCGTGCTGGGTAAGTATCTCGCTCAACTCAGTAATACCCAGCTCCCACTTGTGATCACTATGACGAGAACCGCTGTCTGGTATGTTGTAGTTAATATTAAAATCTTTGTTCGGAACCGTGACTACTATCTGATTGAAGTTAGTCTTCAGTAATGCATTCAACAGACTCATGGCCTGATCAAGCTCCATATGCTCGATTACTTCCGTTAGAAGCACGTCTGCACCTTCGAACATTAGTGGGTTATCCTCTACATACCGAGCTGTTACTTCAGCCGCTTGAACATTGGCATTTTCAATCTTCCAACTTTTAAGCTTACCCAGTCCGCCCTCAGCTATACCAGCATCAGCATCGAACGCTGTAACATATTCGTACTTTCTAACCAGACGCTTAGTGAAGAATAACTCCCCGCAGCCTATATCTAACAACATACGATCACCCCCGCGTAGATACTCAGATACCGCATCGAAGCGATGACGACGAGTGTCCCCGTAGTTCATATCCGTACCAACCATCTGTAAGGAATCCTTATACTTGTGGAAAGTATTTTTATCAAGGAATACTGTACGGTTGAATAAATAACGGATGAAGTAAGGGGCGTTGATACGGTTCAATGAGCGAATGAAAAACTCTATAGCCGATGCATTCATGTCTATATAACACTCTTTATCATACATAGCTTGAATGAGGCAGAATACAACCATCACATTCAGCACTTTCTGTACAGAATTTGCCTCGATACGTAGAGTATGCATCTGGCCTGATAGTCTCTCAGTCTGAATAGATATAGTATCAACAAAGTGACGTACACAAGCAGAGGCCATCTTCTCATTAGATACCTTAATAATGGTCTCGATGTAGCTAGTGAACTCTGGAGTATCAAATTCACTTTCATGCTTTAGTGCAGAGGCTAGAGCGGTGGTGCACATGGCAATAGGTAGATAGGGGCTACTATATCGGGTTTTATCCAAATATTCCCACTCTCCAAAACTTACAAAAGAGACTTCAGTGTCTGAATCCTTAAATAAGAGCTTAAACTCTGAATCATCGGCTTTACTAAACCAACCGTATAGTTTCCCCTTACGAAGATCTCTTGTAAAAGGTTCCAGCGAATTACGTATGGTTGCTGGATTTTTGGACAAAATAAACGACAACTTAGGATTGCTTGATCCTATCTTCAATATAGACATTGGAGTCTCCCTACATTTGTTAAACTACAATAACTACGTTATGTAATGCATCCCTACGATTCTTATCGGTCTCCCCCCTTCTTTTGGCCCTAAGCTCTTTTAATCTAAGTTTCTCTATGCGAGTAACGTATTCAGAGTCTGTTTCTAAGGTAAATACACTAATATACGCACTATTATCCCCCATCTCCTCGACGGCATATTTTACCGACTCAATGTTAGGGAAACCAGCAGCCTGTACTAAATCAATTAACCTAGTGTATATAAACTCAATTATTTCTTTTTGTGAATCTACATAATCATCTAGTAGGTTAACCAAAGGTTTATCATTCACATCCACTAAAAGACCTCTAGTCTCCCCTATTTGAAGTACAGGCTTAGGAGTGGGGAACTCCACATAGACACTATCCCTACGTAAGTATCTCTTGTTATTCACAAGTATTCTCCTTTGACTAATTAAGTGTCTTACAAAGTCTTATACCAATAAAGCCTCAATTATAGACTCCACCTCAGTCAGCCTAGAAATATCTTCCGAGATGTTCTCTTCGGAGTCTAGTCCAGCGTGGTTTAATTCCCTGCAAAACTCTATGTTGTCTAGTAACCCCTCATACTCTATAAATAGGTCTTTTAAATCATTAAACTTTTTCGAGGCCATCTATCATCTCCTGTATCTCTAAGTTACATTGCGTTACTACATCCTCTACATTCAAGGAGCTCTCTTCATCTAATCCAGCTGCCAGAACATCGGATATATTGGATTGCATAGTGGATAACCTGTTAGATATACCTTTTATTACTGCTAAATAAGGTTCAACAGAATCCTTCTCATTAATAGTTTTAATTAGTGAAGTTGCCTCTGTAATTAAGTCTTTAGGGACAACCATTATATCAGTGCCAGGTCTAATTCCAGGCACCCTATCCTGATCCCGGATAACCACAGATAAGGATACCGCCACACCACTATGTGTCCTAGAGTTAACCTCAGTGGGTGTAGAAGGCCTACCCATGTAATATCCTGCGGAGTATCTATCATTATCCCCGATAATATACCTGGAAATATGAGAATCCACCGACATATCTGATAATAATCCTATAAAACTATTCTCCTGCAATTTCTCTAGGAAGTGTTTAGCGAGATTGGTGGTATCGATGGGGGCCTTTTTAAAATGAGTAAAAGGAGGGGGTACCTGCCTCTCTACATGAGACAGATAGGCATCTACAAAGGGTTCCCCAGCCATAGGATCAATATAGTTGTTCTGTAAATACTCATCTCTACGTAGAAACTCTGAAGAATTATTAAGCATAGCCCAATCTGGTGGGGTTATATATCGTGGGATAACGGTAGTAATACTATTAGTAGATGGACTAGAAGCACCACTTGCGCCATCCACATTACGTATGCCCATTGGTGGTGGGTACGCTGCCATAAAGTGTCCTTTAATTGAAAAAGCCGGCGGTTAGCCGGCTCATTGTTTTGTTAAATATACTATTTACTATTGAGTTAAATTGAGGCTAAGCGAAAAATGTCTGAAGCCAAAAAAGGTAGGTACCCAGCACATCTAAACACCCCAGAGACGCTGGAGAGTACGAGAGACGAAGGGCAGCCTTCTATAAAGGTCTTGAGACTCGCCGTAATAATGCTTTAGATATTAACTCTTAAGCGACTGTATAATCCCCACTATCTCAGCCTGAGTTATACCTCTATGAACTACCTCTGCGTTACCCCATGACGTCCCCAGTTCACACTCTACCCCTATAGGTACATCCATCCATGGAAAGAATTCCATTGGCCAGTCATTCATATACTTAAATCCTGCCTCTACCGCTTCAGCAGCTCTTGCCAACGGGACTGTCCACTCACAAGAGTCATAGACTGTTGACAGGGCCTTCCCCATTAACGGCTTCATACCTTTAATGTTTAATTCTGCAAATGTAACTAATCCTAATGTGGAGGTAGGACTCTGAATTGCACAGTTTTGAGAATTTCTAAGTGCCGCATTATAGGCTGCTGTTTTTTTAAAGCATGGCAAAGTACCGTACTCCTGCCTGCGTTGCCCGAAGGGGGTAACTATTACATTATTTAGCTTAGCCTGATTGTGTGATGCCTCTATAAATGTCTTAACCTTAGGGAATCTATCGAAGTATAGATTAATCAAAGCCTTAGCCTCCTCTTCGGAGATATTTAATCCTAATGAAATACCCCTTACACTAGAACCGTAGACAATGCCGAACCCGACTGCCTTAGCACCCTGCCTAAGCTGTTTATATCTAAAGTTATCCTTATGATTCTTATCCTTTAATATAGCCTTAAAATCATCGTATGGCACCCCCAGCATAGTAGATGCTGTAAAGGTGTGGAAGTCAAATCCCTTAACACAGGCATCCTTCATTGCCTCATCTCCAGATAGGCATGCCAATATTTTCATTTCTGCCGAGGAAAAGTCAAAAGCTAGAAATACTTCACCCACATCAGCCGTATAGCAGTCACGTATGTTATATCCGTGTTTTGGCCTAGGTAGCTGCGTGAAATTAGGGGAGTCTCCAGTCAGACGAAAGCTGGATGTACCATATAGGTTGTATTTAGCCCGTATACGGCCATCTCGGTCTACGAAGTCATCAATATAATTCTTAATGAACATGTTGTGGCTACTACCTATATCCTTTAACTTCGCAAGGCTAGCCAGATACTGATACTCCTCTTTAATAGGTACATAATTACCGGGCTCCTTAGGATCAATCCCGGCCAGAATTAGTAATGCATCTCCATCAGTACTAGGCTCTCCAGAGGTAGTCATATGTGGTGCTGTAAAGCCTCTTTCACCATATAGGAACTTCTGCATCTCTACTCCAGAAGTATATTTAATCTCCTTGCCAATCATCTTGAATACACTATCTTCAAGCTGGCCAATTTCCTCAGTCATACGAGTATGAATACGGCGATTCTCTTCACAGTCATACCTCATCCCATTAATTTCTAAATCTAAAATGTAATCCAGAGCTTTCAACGTTACATCTTCGTTAACATCAATGAGTGCAGGTAGATTAACCCTATTGAAGGTATCCCCACTTATGCTCTCAATAAATTCAGGCCTGTCAACTAACCTTGGAAACACTTTAGATAGTACTCTACTAGTTGCTATACAGTCTAGTCCTGCATAAAGATTCAACTTGTTATAGTCAAAGTCTTCATACGTCCTATAGACCGGTTTGGTTTCAGCTTTCGCTTCCCTCGTTCGAATCACTGCCATCTCCACTTTCTCCCTCTTCGTTTCCATCCTCACCCTCAGTTGTTCCAGTAGTAGCACTTCTACCTTTGGTCAACTTTGGTAATAGATTCTCATATCCGCCTATACTTAGTTCGGGGGCGAAATCCCAAATTGCAGTTTTAAGGGAGAATGTCCCTTGGGCACCACTATCTAGATCATGTAAAAGAAGCAGGGTATCAAATTTCACACCCTGTAACCTTATACCAGTAGTATGGAAAATCATTAAAATATCAAACTTGATATTGTGACCTACCTTATACATTAACGGATCTAAAAGAACGGGCACTAATAGAGCCCACGCCTCATCTGGATCGTAGAAAGTGTTACCTCTATGCCATAAAGGGATTACCGCTGCCTTATATACAGGCTCACCTTTATAGTCTACGTTATTCCCATCTCTCCAACCAAATTGAATAGTCAATAACTTGGCATCTATCGCCATAGGGTCTAGGGTATTCGTCTCCGTATCAATGGAGGTTATTGATCCTGTACCGCTGAAGCTAGATAGCTTTGCAACTGCCTCACGAACATCTTCAATACTTTGACATATTGATATATTAGGGACCTGTGCTTGTACACCCTCTTCCAATGTTAGTAACTTCAAATCACCACGTGCTAGCCTAGCTGCCTTCTCGAAGTCTCTACGAATTACCTCGAAGTAATCATAGCTCCACATGGCCCCTGATGCATTCTGACGAATCATCGTTAGACATTTAGGGTGTAGAGTAATCACTACTTGACTACCTAATGCACTAGTTATTTCACCACGGTTACCGGTATTAGAGTGCTTGAGTAGACCTAGTGACTTAGTTACGGTAGTAGTTAAACTTATAATCACCTTAGGTTTAACCCTTTCAATTTCACCTAAAAGATATGGCCTACACTTCATCATAGTTCTCTGTGCAGGAGACTTCCCTTTAGGGAAGTTCTTTAAGTCATTGGGACACTTAAGTAAATTCGTTACCTGATAACTTAGCCGTCCAAACCCCGCCTTCTCAGCCAAGGTCTGAATGATACCCCTGTTAATTAAGTCTCTTTGATCATCTCTATAGTCATACTTACCTCTGGGTTCAGGATGATCCTGAACTATAAGAATATCAACCGGCTTATTCAAAAGGGAAACCCTTGTCGGATTCTTACATGGGAGAATACATACTCTCTCACAGTAGGTTTTAGATATATCAGAAAAGTCTTCCTTCGCCAATATAGCAATCTCTACCGATGGTGTTATCTTAGGTTTAGTGTACAACTCACCCAGAGGAAGATCCTTTGTTGTCAATCTTGCCATCTATATACCTCTTTAAGTTAAAAGAGGGTACTCAGATCGCCATGATCGGAATACCCAAGGACTCGTAGTATCCATGGGAGGAGAACTTTGAGTCCGCTACTGTATTAGGATATCCTAGTACAATAACATGAAGACATTTGCCGTTGGGAGAAACAGCATCCTTCTTCATATTATACTTATACCACAAATAGCCATCTTTGTTTAAAGTGAAGCCTCCGCACTTTATACGCATTACCCTTCCGCACTTTATTTTTAGACTTATTCTTTATAATCAATCACTTAGTATTTTCTTCCGCACTTTTTTAATTAATTACGCACTTTTTATTTTCACTTAAGC
>Ga0210057_1004093_pt1 | contig 19664 bp, 14 predicted proteins | sample CryGeyCG2114_010_2_FD_183968 | JGI IMG/M metagenome (GOLD analysis project Ga0210057, IMG submission 183968) | Groundwater microbial communities from aquifer - Crystal Geyser CG10_big_fil_rev_8/21/14_0.10 (SPAdes) (version 2) | ecosystem: Environmental > Aquatic > Deep subsurface > Groundwater ...
AATATTTAAAGAAGCTCCAACCTTTAATTGACAAAATAAATTCTTTCGAGCCTACGCTCGAGAGTTTTTCTAATGAACGACTGAAAGAGAAGACCAAAGAATTTAAAGAAAGATTAAATCCGCCAGCTGGCGGAGGAGAAACTCTGGACGACATTCTTCCCGAAGCCTTTGCTTCAGTGAGAGAAGCGGCCAAGAGAACTTTAAAACAGAGACATTTCGATGTTCAGTTAATCGGCGGGATTGTATTGCACGAGGGAAAAATTGCCGAGATGAAGACCGGGGAAGGAAAAACTTTAGCCGCTACCCTGCCTCTCTACCTCAATGCTTTGGAAGGAAAAGGTTCTCATCTGGTAACGGTTAATGATTATTTAGCCAGGAGAGATACGGTCTGGATGGGCCAGATTTATCATTTGCTGGGATTAAACGTTGGTTGTTTGAATCATGACCAGTCGTTTTTATATGACCCGGATTACAAAAAATTAAATGAAGAAAAAGATAAAATCCGAGACGAGCTCGGTTCTTTTAGAGTGGTGGAAGATTTTTTAAGACCGGTTTCCCGAAAGGAGGCTTACCTGGCCGACATTACCTATGGAACTAACAATGAATTCGGTTTTGATTATTTGAGGGATAATATGGTCTATGATTTGGCCAATCAGTTCCAGAGAGGTTTTCATTATGCCATTGTCGATGAAGTTGACTCGATTTTGATTGACGAAGCCAGAACCCCTTTAATCATTTCCGCTCCCGACATTGAGAGTTCAAAATGGTATCAGGAATTTGCCGGGATTATACCTCATTTAAAAGAGAAAACAGATTACGAAATTGATGAAAAAATGAAGGCGGTTACTTTGACTGAAGAGGGGATAAACAAAATTGAAAAGATTTTAGGAATGGGAAATATTTACGAGGAACGAGGAATAAAATATTTACACCATTTAGAGCAGTCTTTGAAGGCAGAAGCCCTTTTCAAAATAGATAAGCATTATGTGGTCAAAGATGGCCAGGTTATTATCGTTGATGAGTTTACCGGAAGGTTAATGCCGGGCAGAAGATGGTCAGGCGGTTTGCATCAGGCCATTGAGGCCAAAGAAGGGGTTAAAGTCCAACCTGAATCCATAACCTTAGCTTCCATCACCTTTCAAAATTATTTTAGAATGTATCAAAAATTGGCTGGAATGACCGGCACCGCCGCCACTTCGGCCGAAGAGTTTGATAAAGTTTATGGTTTGGAAGTAATCATTGTTCCTACCAACGAGCCGATGATCAGGGAGGATTTACCAGATAGAGTTTATAAAACCGAAAAAGGAAAATTTGAGGCCTTGGTCAGAGAAATAAAAGAACGGCAGCTTAAAGGTCAGCCAGTCTTGGTTGGAACCACCTCAATTGAGAAAAACGAATACTTGGGAAAATTATTAGACAGAGAGGGGGTTCCCCATCAGATTTTAAATGCCAAACATCATCAAAGAGAAGGAGAAATTATTGCCCAGGCCGGTAAATTAGGAGCAGTAACCGTAGCTACCAACATGGCCGGTCGGGGAGTAGATATAGTTTTGGGAGGAAATCCTCCGGATGAGAAAGGAGCAAAAGAAGTTGTTGAGCTGGGTGGACTCCGGGTTATTGGTACCGAAAGACATGAAGCCAGAAGAATTGATAATCAGCTTCGGGGAAGGTCGGGAAGACAAGGGGATTCAGGATGCTCCCAATTTTTTGTTTCTCTGGAAGATGATTTATTAAGAATTTTTGGGTCAGACAGGATAAAATCTTTGATGTCGATTTTAAAAATCCCTGAAGATCAGCCAATTGAGGCCAATTTAGTTTCCGGGGCAATTGAGTCTGCCCAATCAAAAATTGAGGGAATGAATTTTGATTTAAGGAAACATATTTTGGATTACGATGATGTAATGAATAAACACCGGGAAGTAATTTATAAAAAAAGAAGGGAAATTTTAGAGAAGTCTGAAGGCAGTTTAAGGTCGTACGTTTTAGAAATGGTGAAAAAGGCAGGTTTTTCAGAGGAAGATTACCAGAAAAAAGAAAAGGAGATGGGAGAGGGAAATATGCGCCAGATTGAAAAGATTATTTCTTTGAGAACTTTAGATATGCTTTGGATGGAGCATTTAGAGAATATGGAATATCTGAGAGATTCCGTTAGATTAAGGGCTTACGGTCAGCAAGACCCTTTGGTTGAATATAAAAACGAAGGCCATAAAATGTTTCAAAGGCTTCTTTCAACGATGGAGGCAAGCATTGCCCAGACTATTTTTAGAGTTAATTTAGCACCAAAACCGGCTGAACCTTCAGCAGTTAGTTCCCCGCACCAGAACAAGTTCGGTGCGGGGCAAGCTTCTGCTTTAAATCAGTCTTTAAAGAAAAAACCGGGCCGAAATGACCCCTGTCCCTGCGGCTCGGGTAAAAAATACAAAAAATGTTGCTATCCAAAATTCGGCTAATATGTTCTTCCTTCCTATCGGTTGTTTAATATTTGCCCTTTTTATTTTATTCCTGCCCGTTTTATTCATCCTGGGCTATTTTCAAGTGTTATTCTTCGGGCAGATTGCCTCGGGCGACACGCAGTCAGCTTAAGCGATAAAACAGAGTTATTCCCAGCTGCTGCTATTTCTCGCCGAGCCTTACTAGTCTTAAAGGAAAATTCAAAGTTCTTCTTGGGCTCGGCTGCGAAGTGTCTCCCTCGGCAACTGCCCTCAGACCGATTAAAATTTTATGTTTTTTTTCCTTCCAATTGCTTTCCTAGCTTTTATCTTTTTTATTTTATTCCTGCCCATTTTGTTCATTTTGGGCTATTTTCATGTTGTTACCGTTGGCTTCGAAAAACTTGGCTTTTCTTCTGAAACAACCATCTTGCTCCTTTTGGCAATTCTCATTGGCTCCAGTATTAATATACCTTTGGGAAGACAAAAATTAGTTCAGGTAGAAGAACCAGTTTTTTTTGGGTTATTTCGCCAGCCAAGAATAAAATCCCAGGGTATCGCCGTTAACCTGGGAGGAGTAGTTATTCCGGTTTTAATTTCTCTTTATTTTTTATATTTGGGCTGGCGGCAGGGTTTCTCTTTAGAGCCGATTTTAATTGCTGTAATTTTAATGATTATCATTGCCAAACTTTCAGCCAGAATTATCCCCGGCAGAGGAATAGTCTTACCTTTCTTTATTCCTCCTTTATTTGCCGTTATTTTTGCCTTAATTTTATCGCCCGGCTTTGCTGCCCCCACTGCTTTTATTTCCGGAGTTCTCGGAACTTTGATTGGAGCTGATTTGCTGAACTTGAGAAAGGTTCAAAAAATTTCTCCCGGTTTTTTATCTATTGGTGGAGCCGGAGTGTTTGACGGGATATTTTTGGTCGGAATGGTTTCGGCCCTTTTAGCCGGCTTTTAATACCGAGCCCCGCCCTGCGGGGTGAAGGTGGAAAAAAGGATTTATCCTCTTTGACTTTTCAAGATTTTATATTAGAATAATTCAAGTATGTCGAAAAAGAAAATTTATTTAATCGTTGCTTTTATTTTTATTTTGGCTTTTTTTGCCGGGAATTTGGTTTATCCTCAATTTTTAAAATTACCTCTGCTTCCTGACATCCCTTTTAAATTGGGATTAGACTTGCAAGGAGGAAGCCACCTGGTTTATGAAGCAGACTTATCCAGTGTTGAGAAAACGGAGTACTCCTCGGCTATGGAAGGCTTAAGGGATGTTATTGAAAGGAGGGTTAATCTTTTTGGGGTTCAAGAGCCGGTAGTCCAGACTCAGGAAGCTCAAGGCCGCTATAGATTAATTGTGGAGTTAGCCGGAGTAATTGACCCGGCCGAAGCAATTAAGATGATTGGCCAGACCCCATTTTTGGAATTCAAAGAGCAGAGACCGGAGGAAGAAACCCAAAAAATTTTGGACAAACAAAAAGAAATCGAAGGCAAGAGCTTCGAAGAACTTCAGCAAATTGAAGAATGGTATTTAGGTTTTGAGGACCCCTATTTCCAATCCACTTCCTTAACTGGGAAATATTTAAAGGGGGCGGAAGTCGGCTTTGACCAGACCGCCGCCTATAAGTCCTTAGTTTTACTCCAATTTGATGACGAAGGCAGCAAAATTTTTGAAGATTTAACTTCCAGAAACGTAGGAAAACCTTTAGCCATCTATATTGACGAGCTGCCAATTTCGGCTCCAACTGTTCAGGAAGTAATTTCGGGAGGAAGGGCCCAAATTACCGGCGACTTTACGATTGAGGAAGCCAAGGATTTGGCCAGGAATCTTAATGCCGGCGCCTTGCCCGTGCCAATCGAGTTAATTTCCCAGCAATCAGTGGGACCGACCTTGGGTAAAATTTCTTTAGAAAAATCTTTAAAGGCCGGGATATTGGGTTTTCTGGCTATAATTCTATTTATGACTCTTTTCTATAGACTGCCGGGAATTTTATCCGCTTTAGCTTTGGGAATTTATGCCGCCATAGTTTTATCTTTATTTAAACTTATCCCGGTTACTCTGACTTTGGCCGGGATTGGAGGATTTATTTTATCAATCGGTATGGCTGTCGATGCCAACGTTTTAATTTTTTCTCGAATGAGAGAAGAATTAAAAAATCAAAAGTCGTTTGCCCAGAGCGTGGAAGATGGGTTTAATCGGGCCTGGCCCTCGATTAGAGATGGAAATCTAACCACCTTATTGGTGGCGGTGATTTTATTTGGCTTCGGGACCAGTTTTGTTAAAGGGTTTGCCTTAACCTTGAGTTTGGGAATTTTAATCAGTATGTTTTCAGCAATTTTTATTACTAAAAATTTTTTGAGATGTTTTGTAAAAACGAGACTTGAAAATTGGAAATGGTTATGGTAATACTATGAACCTAGATTTTCTTAAATATAAAAAAATTTACTTTATTTTTTCAGGAATTTTAATTTTAGCCAGCTTGGCTTGTTTAATCGTTTTTGGTTTAAAACCGGGAATTGATTTTACCGGCGGAAGCATTCTGGAAATAGAATATATTGAAGAGAGGCCTTCAAATCAAGAAATTAAAGAAACCCTTTCTGGTCTAGACCTGGGCGAAGTTTTAGTCCAGCCGACCGAAGAGAGGGGGGTAATTCTTAAAATGAAAGATATTTCCGAAGATACCCATCAGCAAGTTTTGGAAAAATTAAATGAAACGAACCAGGCCGAAGAAAGACGCTTTGAATCAATTGGGCCAGTCATTGGCCAGGAATTAAAGCAAAAAACAAAAGAAGTAATAATTCTGTCTCTGCTGGCTATAGTTTTGTATATTGCCTGGGCTTTCAGGAAAATTTCCCGGCCAATTCCTTCCTGGCAGTACGGAATAGCTTCTCTAATTGCTCTTTTTCATGATGTTTTAATACCTATTGGAGTTTTCTCTGTTTTGGGAAAACTCTATGGAGTTCAAATTACCATTCCGGTAATTGTGGCTCTGCTTACTGTTTTGGGGTATTCTATTAATAATACGGTGGTAGTTTTTGATAGAATAAGAGAAAATCTTTTAAAACACGTAGTCACCTATCAGGAAATAGTGAATAACAGCTTGAATCAAACTTTAACCAGGTCTATCAATACCTCTTTGACTACCCTTTTTGTCTTGGTGGCTATTTTCTTTTTGGGCGGGGAAACCTTAAAATATTTCGCCTTAGCTTTAATTTTAGGAATAATAGCCGGTACTTATTCTTCAATATTTTTAGCCAGCCCAATTTTAGTGGCTTGGTTGAGATGGCGGAAGAAAATCTAAAAGAGACCTTCGGGCAGATTGCCTCAGGGGACACGCAGTCAGCTTAAGCAGTAGGATTAAAGTCATTTCCAGCTGCTGCTATTTCTCGCCGAGCCTTAATAACTTAAAAGAAAATTCAAAGTTTTTCTTGAGCTCGGCTGCGAAGTGTCCTTTTCGGCAACTGCCCTCAGGTTTTAGATTAATTTCATCACTCAGCCCAATTTTAGTGGCTTGGTTGAGATGGCGCCCCCGTTAGAAAGCTCCGATTTTAACGGGGCAGCCCCGTAAGATGTTTACTATCTTACGGGGCGAAAGCGAGTTTGACAAAGTTTCAGGAAAATGATATAAAAATATAATATGTTGTTCGACTATGCTAAAATTTGTCAAAACCTGATTAAAGACTTGCCCCAGAGGCAGAAAGAGGTTATTTCCCGTCGTTTTGGTTTAAAAACCGGTCAAAAGGAGACCCTGGAAGCAATTGGAAAAGATTATGGCATTACCAGAGAGAGAGTCCGTCAAATTGAGGAAGACGGATTTTTAAGGTTAGAGCCAAAAATCGGACAATTTCAAAAAACTTTCCAATATTTTACCGGCCAGCTTAAAAAATTTGGAGATTTAAAAAAAGAGGATATTTTACTCCAGAGCCTGGGCGGGAGAAGATTTCAGCCCCAAATTTACTTTTTGCTGACCTTGGGACCAAACTTTGAGAAAGTCGGAGAGTCTGACGAACTTTATTCTTTATGGACCATCAATCAAAATTCTTTAGTTTTAGCTAAAAAAGTTATTGATTCTTTTTATGAGCAGCTTAAAAAAAATAATCAACCTCTAAGTTTAGAAGCTTTAAAACCTTCTCGGGTGGCGGGTGGGCGGCGTCCCTTATCACAAACTGCTTTGTTCGCTTACTTAGAAATTTCTAAAAAAATCCAAAAAAATTCTGAAGGCCTCTTTGGTTTAAAAAACTGGCCAGAAATAAATCCCCGGGGGGTAAAAGATAAAGCCTATTTAGTATTTAAAAAAACTCAGAAACCTCTTCATTTTAGCCAAGTGGCTGAGCTTATCGACGCAGCTTTACCCCAAACTGTCCACAATGAACTAATCAGGGACGAGAGATTTGTTTTAGTTGGCCGGGGTATTTATGCGCTACGCGAATGGGGATATGAACCCGGTCAGGTAAAAGATGTTATTTTTAAAACTTTAAAAGAAGCCGGAAAGCCCTTGACTAAAGAAGAAATTTTAAAGAAAGTGCTGGAACAAAGATTAGTTAAAGAAAATACTGTTTTATTAAACTTGAGCAATAAAAAATATTTCTTAAGGGCTTCCCAAGGTTATACGGTCAGAAAAGCTTAAAAATGCCTCCCGAATTATCTTCAATTTTTAGTTATATTTGGCAGACAATTCGAGCTTGGTGGTGGCTCGTTTTACCTTTTTTATTATGGAAGCCCTTTCTCTATTTCTGGCGCTGGTGGAGAGTAGAACTTTTTTTAAAAAAGACAAAATTTATTTTACTGGAGATTAAACTTCCAAAAGAATCATTAAAACCCATCAAGGCGATGGAAGAAGTTTTTGCCGGCTTTCATGCAATTCACGACGTATTCGTTTTTAGAGAAAAATGGATTGAGGGTCAAATTCAACTTTCAATATCTTGCGAGATTGTTAGTTTAGGTGGCGAGACTCATTTTTACATCAGGACTCCAGAAATCTACCGGAACATCATTGAATCAAACATTTATTCTCAATATCCCGAAGCTGAAATTTCTTTAGCTGAAGATTATACCAGAAATGTTCCTTTGAGTATTCCAAACAAAGACTGGGATATTTGGGGTTGTGATTTTGTTAATTCTCGAAAAGAAGATGTTTATCCAATTAAAACCTATCCCAAATTTGAGACGGAAAAAGAGACTGAAGAAGAGAAAAGGGTTGATCCTTTAGCTGGGCTGCTTGATGGAATGGCTACCATTGGACCCGGAGAGCAAATCTGGCTTCAGTTTATTGCCTTACCGGTTAGAGATGAAATTCCCTGGAGAAAAAGAGGGAGGGAGTTAGCTGATAAAATAGCCAGAAGAAAAGCAATTACACCAAAAAAGCCAATGATTCAAGAAGCGGCTGAAATTTTGATTACCGGAAAAACACCTGGGGAGGAAGTCCAAGAAGAAAAAGAAATCATCCCCCCGGAGATGAAATTGACACCCGGCGAAAGGGATATCTTAACCGCTGTTGAAGAAAAAATTTCAAAATTTGCTTTCATCTGCAATATTAGATTTGCTTATCTTGGCAAGAGAGATGTCTTTTTCAAACCGAGGGGCAGATTTGTTTTCGGTTTTTTTAAGGAGGTTTCAACTGAAAACTTAGGAGGTTTAAAGATATGGAGGGAAACCATGACTAAAATAAAATCAACCTTCTTCTGGTTTTTAGATAAAAGAAGGCTTTATGTAAGGAAAAGAAAATTATTCAGATTTTACAAAGAAAGACTGAGTCCTTTGTTTCCCAGAAGCGGAGGGACCTATGTTTTAAATACTGCCGAACTAGCTACTTTATATCATTTTCCCAGTCGGATTGTTGCTCCGGCTCCTGGCGTTCTTCGAGCGGAAGCCAAAAGAGGAGAGGCGCCCCCCGAGATTCCTTTAGAATAATCGCTCGGCAGGGCTGATTCGGGCGACACGCAGTCAGCTTAAGCGATAAAACAGAGTTATTCCCAGCTGCTGCTATTTCTCGCCGAGCCTTACTAGTCTTAAAGGAAGATTCAAAGTTCTTCTTGGGCTCGGCTGCGAAGTGTCGCCCTCACAGCTCTGCCTCGCTTAAAAATTTTAGAATAATTATGTTCGATGAATCTTCGATTACGCGAGCGTTAGCGAAGCGTGGAGATGAAACGACAGCTTCATCGACTCATCTCAATCTTAGGCGAAGAGAACTTCATTCTCTTCTTCACCTTCGCTTCTTGCGGAAGTTCGGTCAATAAATTTTCAATTTATTTCGATGACTAATGAAATAACTTTTTTTGGCGAGACCACTTTTAGAAATCAGAGAAGAAAATTTGGAATCAAAACTGACGATCGGCGTCGGCATATTTATCTTGTTGGAAAAACTGGGATGGGAAAAACAGTAATGATGGAAAATATGGCCATCCAGGACATCCAGCAGGGCAAAGGAATAAGTTTTATTGACCCTCACGGAGAGGTAGCCGAAAGTTTATTAGATTTTGTTCCTCAAAATCGAATTAATGAGGTAGTTTATTTTAATCCGGCTGATTTAGATTTTCCAATCGCCTTTAACGTTATGGAAAAAGTTGATATCGCCCACCGGCATTTAGTGGCTTCGGGTTTAATGGGAGTTTTCAAGAAAATCTGGCCGGATGTCTGGTCAGCCAGAATGGAATATATTTTAAATAATTGCATCTTAGCCCTGCTGGAATACCCAGATTCAACTTTATTAGGCGTCAACCGAATGTTGGCTGACCTTGAATATCGAAAAAAAGTAGTAGACAGGGTGACTGACCCGGTGGTTAAATCTTTCTGGGTTCAAGAATTTGCCAGATATACTCAGAGATATGAAGTGGAAGCAACCGCGGCCATCCAAAACAAAGTTGGCCAATTTATTTCTGTCCCTTTGATTAGAAATATCATCGGTCAAGTTCGCTCAACTGTCAATATGCGGAAAATTATGGATGAAGGGAAAATTTTAATTGCCAATATATCCAAAGGAAGAATAGGAGAGGACAATTCCCGGCTTTTGGGAGCCCTTTTAATCACTAAGTTACAATTGGCAGCTATGTCCAGAGTAGATATTCCCGAGGAAGAGAGAAAAGATTTTTATTTATATGTTGACGAATTCCAAAATTTTGCCACTAAATCTTTTGTTAATATACTTTCTGAAGCCAGAAAATATCGATTATCTTTAACTTTGGCTAATCAATACATTGCCCAACTGGAAGAAATGACTCCTACCGGGAGAAGTCCGGAGGTTAGAGATGCCATCTTTGGCAATGTCGGCACCATAGTTTCTTTTCGGGTGGGAGCAGAAGACGCTGAATTTTTAGAAAGAGAATTTATTCCCGAATTTAATGCTGAGGATTTAGTTAATTTGGCCAAATACAATGTTTATTTGAAATTAATGATTGATGGAATAGCCGGAAGACCATTTTCAGCCGAAACTCTCTCCCCTTTTTCAAAACTGGAAAAATCAAATAAAGAAAAAATTATTAAGGCCTCCCGGGAAAGATATAGCACCCCCGGGAAAATTATTGAAGAAAAAATTAGCCGCTGGGCCGGAGTTTCAAAATTACCGGAGGCGCCTCGACCGGCTTCCTCGGTTTTATACGATGCTCAGTGTGCTTTGTGCGGAAAATGGACTAAAGTAATTTTTCCTCCAGATGGTACTCGCCCAGTTTATTGTAAATCTTGCTTAAAGAAAATTGAGAGGGAAAGGGAGACGAAAAAAACATCTCCAACTATTTCCTTGGAGGAGGCTGCTAAATCCGAGCCCGTTTCTTTTTCATCAAGGCCGAAGGAAGCAAAGGAGAAGCCGAGAAGAAGCCGGGCGGAGGTAAATATTGAAGAATTAAAAAAGGTTTTAGAGAAATCTCTTAAAAAAAATAAAGAGTAAGCAAGATGCTGAGAACCTTAAAAGACTTTAGTTTTGGAAACAAAAGAGTTTTGGTTAGATGCGATTTCAATGTTCCCCTTGATGAAGAGGGGAACATAGCGAAGAGGACTCTGTCCTCTTCTTTATCTTCGTTTCCTCCGGAACCGAAGATTTTAGATGATTTTAGAATTAAACAAACTCTCCCGACTATTGAATATTTAATTGGAAAGGGAGCTAAAGTAATTTTAATGAGCCACCTGGGAAGGCCGGAAGGAAAAGTGGTAGAAAGTTTAAAACTGACTCCAATTCAAAACAGGTTAATGGAATATTTAGACGTTTCGGTGACTAAAGCTCCAGATTGTGTTGGGGAAGAAATTGAAAAATTGTCAAGAGAAATGCAGCCGGGAGAAATTTTACTTCTGGAAAATCTAAGATTTCATAAAGAAGAAGAGGAGAACAGTGATAGTTTTGCCAAAAAACTGGCTAAGTTGGGCGACATTTATATTAATGATGCTTTTTCTGTCTGTCACAGAAATCACGCCTCTATCGTTGGAATACTGAAATATTTACCGGCCGGGGCAGGATTTTTGTTGGAAAAAGAAGTCAAGGTTTTATCTCAAATTATTAAAGAACCCAAAAGGCCTTTGGTAGTAATTATTGGCGGAAGTAAGGTTGAAGAGAAGGCAAAAGTGGCAGAAAGGTTTTCCGAAATTGCCAATTTTTTATTATTAGGGAGTTTAATTGCTGAGGAAATCGAGGAAAAGAAAATAAAAATAAAAAATTTAGAAAAAATTATCTCCCCAATTTTAAATGAAAAAATGCTCGACCTGGATGAAAGAACAATTAAAATTTTTAAAGAAAAAATTTTTAAAGCAAGAACAATCTTTTGGGCAGGTCCTTTAGGAAAAATCGAAGAAAAAAAATATCAAAAAGGGACAAGGGAAATTGCTAAGGCCATTGTAGACAGCGGGGCTTTTTCAGTCATTGGAGGAGGAGATACCGTAGAGTTCATCAATAAAATTGGTTTAATTGAAAAATTTAATCACGTTTCTATCGGCGGGGGTGCTATGTTAGCTTTTTTAGCTGGGGAAAAATTACCAGGATTAGAAATCTTAAAAAATGGCACTAAAAATTAAGAATCTAAAAAAAGTAGCTCAAAGAATTTTAAAAGCAGTAAAGCGCAAAGAAAAAATTATTCTTTATGGAGATGCTGATTTGGATGGGGCGGCAGCAGTGATTATTTTAAAGGAAACTATTAAAAATTTAGGCGGCAAAATAGCTGCCGTTTATTTTCCCGACAGAGAATTGGAAGGCTATGGGATAACAGAAAAAGGTTTAAATTATTTAACCAAGCATATAAACAAGTTATGTGCTCGGCCTGCGGCTTTACTTATCGTTCTAGATTCTGGAATAGGGAATTTCAAAGAAGTAGTAATGGCGAAAAAATTGGGCTTTGAAGTAATAATTATTGACCACCATCAAATTTTAGATAAACTGCCTGAAGCCAGCATTATTGTTGACCCGAAACAAAAGGGAGATAAATACCCTTTTAAAGAATTGGCTACGGCCGGGATTGCCTTTAAACTTTCTGAACTTCTTTTGAAAAACACTCTACCTCGGGAGGCACCGTACTCTCCACCCTCCCGCCTTCGGCGGGCCCCTTCAATGACTGATTTAATGAGGAAAAATTTTTTAGAACTGGTAGCCTTAGCCACTATTGCTGATATGATGCCCCGGGAGGAAGAAAATAAAATTTTTATTGAAGAAGGCCTTAAATCTTTAGAAAACTCTTTTAGGCCTGGCATCAAAGCTTTTTTTGCCCCCCACCTTTCTTTAAGGTGGGGGGTTGAAAGCTTTGAGGACTTAAATCGAAAAGTTTCTAAAATCATTTCTATTTTAAACGTGAGAGACGTAGAAAATAATTTGCCGGCCAGTTTTAGATTACTAACCTCATCTTCCTTAGAAGAATCTGAAGCAATTATTGAAAAACTTTTAGAAAAAAGTGAATTGAGAAAAGAAAAAATAAAGAAGATAATGGAAAGAATTGAGGAAAAAATTTCAAAACAAACTGCTCCGATTGTTTTTGAAGGAAGCTCTGACTGGGAATTTACCTTGATGAGCTCGGTAGCTTCAATAATTTGTCAAAGGTATCAAAAGCCAACTTTTATATTTAAGAAATTAGAAAAAGAATCCTCGGGAACAGTTAGAACTCCGGCTGGAATAGACAGCGTTTCTTTAATGAAAAAATGCAAAAAATACCTCTTAACTTATGGTGGGCACTCTTTAGCCTCGGGATTTAGAGTTAAAAATGAAAATTTAAAAAAATTTAAAGAGTGCTTAATAAAACAATTAAAACCATGAAAAAGATAATTATTTATACTGATGGGGGCTCGAGGGGAAATCCTGGGCCGGGGGCTGCCGGAACCGTTTTTTGTAACGAGAAAGGCGAAGTTTTTAAAAAATATTCTCAATATTTAGGAGAGAATTTAACCAATAATGAAGCTGAATACCAGGCAGCAATTTTTGCCTTTAAAAAATTTAAAAGCCAGTTCGGAAAAAAATTAGCATTAAGCACCGAAATTGAGTTAAGGTCAGATTCCGAGCTTTTAATAAAACAATTACAAGGTTTGTATAAAATTTTGGAGCCGAAAATTCAAGTTTTGTTCATTGCCGTCTGGAATTTAAAGCTCGATTTTAAAAAAGTTAAATTTACTCTTATTTCTCGAGAGAAAAATAAAGAAGCCGACAGACTTGTCAACGAAGCCTTAGATAACCAAGAGAGAAACCAGAAACTGCTCTAGGAATAAAAAACCCCGTTAGATAATTTCATATCTAACGGGGTATCCCAGTAAATCTATAAGCCGAATTCTGTTCCGTCTCCACCAGCTGGCGGACGGCGGATGGTGATTATTTATCTAGCCCCTCGATTGCTCTCGGGGTCAAGCGAACTACTTTTCACTCCGCCTCTTCTTAAGTTTCAAGATTTCGTAAAGAAACCAGTTTTTAAATTCTGAAAGAGAAATCTTGCAGGGATTACCTAATTATAGAAGGGGCGGGGTATTTGTTCTTGCACCCGGGTAAGTGTTTAGCCGTTTCACCCCTGATGTTATCCATCAGGACTCACCCCGAAGGGTGCTCCTTGCCTTTCGGTTTGGAGCGTCTCTGCTCGCAACTCTCGCGTCACCGCGTGCGGGCGTTACCCGCTACCTTACTGCCCGATAGGGCGGGTGTTCGGACTTTCCTCCCCGTGAGATAAAATTCGCTATCTCACAGGGCAATCACCCGACTTACTAGGATAAATACATCTTAGCAACTTTAAAATTCTTGTCAAGGCTTTAAAATAAAACCCCACCTTAAAAGGTGGGTTTTTGCTGGTTAACTAAGGACCATTTTTAATAAAGCCATCCGGACGTAAAGCCCATTCTCGGCCTGCCTAAAATAAACTGCTCTAGGATCTAAATCTACTTCCGGGGCAATTTCTTCAGTATGGGGCAAGGGATGCATAATAATGGCATCTTTTTTCATTAAATCCAGTATCTCCTGGTTAATAATACAGAAACCTTTCTTGTTTTCATATCTTTCAAGAAGAGCACCCCTTTCTTTCTGAGTCCGAGTTTGGTAGATAACATCTACCTTAGGAGCGATTTCTCTCAGATCATTTCCTTCTTTGAACCAAACATTATGTTTTTTTAGATAATCTTTAATATCGTTTCTCATTCTGGCGACTTCGGGCGAAATATAATAAATTTTGACTTCGGGAAATTTAGCGAAAAGATATGAGAGAGATCTTACAGTTCTTCCCCGAGCTAAATCTCCACTCATAGCGATTGATGTCCCGGCAATTCTTCCCCTTTCCTTTTTAATCGTATAAATATCTGTTAAAGATTGAGTAGGATGTTGACCAGGACCATCACCGCCATTAATAACTGGTACCGAAGATACCTCAGCTGCTCTTTTTGCTCCACCTTCTTCGTGGTATCTTAAAACAATGACATCGGGCCGATAGCCACACAATACTCTAATCGTATCTTCAAGTGTCTCGCCTTTAACTGCTGAAGAAAACTCTCTGGCATTCTCGGTTGAGAAAATTACCTCTCCTTTTAATCTTCTCATTGCTATTTCAAAAGAAGCTCTGGTTCGAGTACTCGGTTCATAGAAAAGACTAGCCATTTTTTTTCCCGAAAGAGCCCTTCTTTTAAAGAAGTAGCCGAAGAAATACCAGATTCCTTTTTTCTTCACAATTTTTTCCATCTCGTCAGCTAAAGGAAAAAACTCTTCTTCCAACCAGAGTCGGTCAAACTGTTGAGCTTCAATGATATGATGTAATTTTTTCATTCCTGGAACAAAATTAACAAAAAATTTAAGGATAGTCAATGATAAAGGCTCGTTTGTAAATAGAGAAAAAAAACAGTAAAATGAAAAAAGAAAAGTATGACAATATCTCCAAACTCTGGGAAAAAATTAATTATTGAGGTAGAAGGAACAAGATGGGCCAGGTATCCTGTAAAAACTCATTTCATCGGGGTTTCCGACAGGTTAGAAGATATAATTGAAAAATATGTTTTATCCTTTGCTAAAGAATCTGACATCGTTGTCTTGGGCCAAAAAGTCATTTCTATTTTACAGGGAAGAGTAATTTACAAAAAGGAAATTAAAGTTGGATTTTGGGCTAAGTTTCTTTCCAAATTTGCCAAAAAAACTCCCTCTGGATTTTCCGTAGGCAATCCTTTAAAAATGCAGCTGGCCATTAATCTGGCCGGTTTGCCGAGGATTTTATTTGCTACGATTTTAAGCGGAATTTGTAAAATTTTTAGAATTTACGGAGTTTTTTATCGAATGTCTGGCCATCAAATTTCTCAAATAGATGGTTTTTATGGGGAAGCTTTTCCCCAGTATGCTGAAATGGGGATTTTGGCTCCCCAAAATTGTGATAGCCTCTGCCAGCAACTAAGGAATAAATATGGCCTTTCTTTTGTGGTTGCCGATGTAAACGATTTGGGAGGAAATATTTTGGGTAAAACTAAAGATTTAAAAGGGAAAGAAAGACTGCTCTTGAAAATATTGAAGGATAATCCGGCCGGTCAATCTCAAGAGCTGACTCCAGTCATAGTTATTCGGAAAAATGTTTAGAAATATTTTAAATACCCAAACAAAAAATATCACTTCAGCCGCTTTTATCTTGGCCGGGGCTTCCTTTGTCAGCATTCTCTTAGGGTTGCTCCGCGATCGGCTTTTAGCCAGGAACTTTGGGTTAGGCGACGAGCTTGACATTTATTATGCTGCCTTCAGGATTCCGGATTTCATTTCCATGGTTTTGATATTGGGAGCGATTGGAGCAGCAATTATTCCAATTTTTAGCGAACATTTGGTTAAAGATCGGGAAGAGGCTTTTAAATATCTCTCCAATCTTTTAAATTTATTTTTAATTATTTTAATCTTGATTTGTGGAATTTTATTTATTCTTGCCCCCAATCTTGTTTCTTGGATAGCTCCCGGATTCTCGGCCGAGAAAAAAGAATTGACTGTTTTGTTGACTCGAATTATGTTTCTGAGCCCGGTTTTTCTGGGAATTAGCAATATAATTTCGGGAATTTTAAGGGTATTCAAAAGATTTCTAATAACTTCCTTGGCTCCAATAATGTATAATTTAGGAATTATTTCCGGAATCCTCTTTTTTGTTCCTAGAATTGGACTTCCAGGATTAGCCTGGGGAGTAGTCTTGGGGGGATTTTTACATCTTTTAATTCAGCTTCCAATTTTAATTAAGGTTGGGTTTAAGCCTAAAAAGATTTTAAATATTTCCGAGCCCGGTTTCCTAAGGACTCTAAAACTGACTATTCCCAGGTCGATTGGATTGGCGGCTACTCAAATTAATTTAGTCGTGGTTACGGCCATTGCTTCCACTCTGGCTTCCGGAAGCATTGGCGCTTTCAATCTGGCCGAAAGTCTCAGTCGGCCCCTTTTAACCTTGGTCGGCATTTCCTTTTCTACCGCTGCCTTTCCGGCTTTGAGTTTAGCTTTTTCTAAAAAAAATAAAGAAAAATTTACTAAAATATTTTTTTCTACTTTCTATAAAATTCTTTTTTTTATTTTACCCTTGAGCTTTCTCTTATTTCTTTTCAGAGATTTGTTGGTTAAAATTATTCTCCGGGTAGGAAAATTTGGTTTAGTCGACGTTAGCTTAACCGCTGCCTGTTTGGGGATGTTTTGTTTGGGAATTTTTGCCCAGGGATTAGTTCTTTTAATCGCCAAGGCCTTTTATGCTCTTCAAGACACTAAAACTCCGGCGGCAGTCAGCGTAATCGGAATGCTCATTAATATTATTTTTTGTTTTTCTTTTATCAAGCTTCTGTCCTTTCCCAATCCTTTCCAGCAATTTTTAGTAAATATTTTAAATCTCCCGACTTTAAAAAACATTGAAATAATTGGCCTGCCCTTAGCCCTCTCGCTTTCGGCCGTCTTCCAATTTTTTATTCTATTTCCTCTCTTTTGGCGAAAGATATATGGTCGCCATTAATATAAGAAATTTTTGTATAATTAGTCACATTGACCATGGGAAATCTACTTTGGCCGATAGGTTTTTAGAATTGACGGAAACCGTTTCCAAAGAAAAAATGAGACCTCAATTTTTAGATTCGATGGACCTGGAAAGGGAAAGGGGGATAACCATCAAGATGCAACCGGTTAGAATGAAATCTGGGAAATACATTCTGAATTTGATTGATACGCCAGGCCATGTGGATTTTTCTTACGAAGTTTCTCGTTCTCTGGCAGCTGTTGAGGGGGCAATTTTATTAGTTGACGGGGCTAAAGGAATTCAAGCTCAGACCCTGTCCAATTTAGAATTAGCCAGAAAACAGAACTTAGTAATTATCCCGGTGGTGAATAAAATTGATTTAGCCAATGCCAGGATTGAAGAAGTAACTTTAGAGTTAGCCAACCTTTTAGGAATGGATAAAAAAGAAGTAATCCAAATTTCGGCTAAATATGGGACAAATGTTGAACAGCTTTTAGAGTCTATAATTGAAAAAATCCCTCCACCCAAAGGCAATCCTCAAAATCCCTTAAGAGCCTTAATTTTCGACTCGAAATATGACCCTTACTTAGGAGTAATAGCTTACCTGAGAATAATTGATGGCGAGATTCAAACTGGCAGCAAAATTCATTTAATGGTTACAAAAGCAGAGGGTGAAGCAAAAGAAATAGGTTATTTTACTCCGGAACGCTCAATTCAGAAAACCTTAAAAACTGGAGAGATTGGTTACTTTGCTACCGGGATTAAGGAACCAGGGAAAGTAAGGGTAGGGGACACTATCACGAAAATTTCTAATTCCCAATTTTTAATTTCTAAATTAGAGCCATTGCCGGGGTACCAGGAGCCAAAACCAATGGTTTTTGCCAGTATCTATCCTGAGAATTCTGATGATTACGAATTGCTAGAAGAAGCTTTAGCCAAATTAAAATTAAATGACGCCTCTTTAACTTTTGAACCCGAGTCAAAGGAATCATTAGGTCGGGGATATCGGTGTGGATTTTTGGGCTCTTTGCATGCAGAAATTGTTTCGGAAAGACTTCGTCGAGAGTTTGATTTAAATTTAGTAGTTTCTACTCCTCAGGTCTTTTACAAAATTATTAACCAAAAAAACCAGGAGATTTTTATCTATTCTCCTTTAGATTTCCCAACTCCGGGTGAAGTTAAGGAAATAAAAGAGCCCTGGATTCGATTAGAGATAACTACCCCTCAAAATTTCCTTGGTCGGGTTTCAGAACTTTTGGAAAGCTTAGAAGGGGATTATATTGAAACTGAATATCTTAGCTCGAACAGGTTGCTTTTGATTTACGAAGTTCCTTTAAGAGAAATTATTATTGGATTTTATGATAAACTCAAAGGCCAGAGCCAGGGTTTTGCCTCGGCGAATTATGAAATTTTGGGATATCGTCTTGGGGATTTGGTTAAACTGGAAATTTTAATTGCTGGAGAGAAAGAAGAAGCTTTTTCAAAAATTGTTTCCAGGGTCAGAGTCTTCAAAGAAGGGAAAAGAATTGTTGAAAAATTAAAAGAAATTTTGCCTCCCCAACTTTTTTCGGTTTCCTTACAAGCTGCAGTTTCTGGGAAAATTATTGCCAGAGAAACGATAAAAGCTAAAAGGAGAGATGTGATAGCGCCTCTTTATGGCGGGGACTACACTCGAAAAAGAAAATTACTGGAAAAACAAAAAAAAGGCAAGAAAAAATTAAAAGCAAAAGGGAGAATCCGGCTTTCTCCCCAGGTATTTTTGGAAATGTTTCGAAGTTGACCCCGCACCAATTTTGCGTTCCGATTGGCATCTTATCTAAAATAATAACTAAAATAAGTTTAACCTTCGCGGCACACGGTGGGCGAATAGCCCAGTCCGCCAAGGGCGGACAATACTATTCGTATTAAGTGTGCCGCCAGATTATTCTTTGGCAAAATTGGTGCGGGGTTGAAAATAGGTAAAAAATCTGCTACTATCTGACCAAAGGAGCCAATAAAAAGGCGAACATACCTAGAATTACCAGAGAGATTAAAATAATCCAGACTACCCTAAAGATAGTTTGCAGTTTCAACTTTTTCATTGATTTATGATATCAAAATCGAGGAGATTTAGAAAGGACTCTCACCAGACTATATTTTTTTCCATCTTAATTGGAATTTTGCTGGCAGCGCCAATTGGTTTTCTGACGTTTTCTAATTTAAAAATAAGTCAAAGAAGAGCCGAATTAACTGCTAAAATTGAGGATTTTAAAAAAGAAATTCAAATTTTGGAGAAAAAAAATCAGGAATTGCGAGCGGGAATTACTCAAACCGAAAGTGAAAGCTATTGGGAAGAAAGAATTAGAGAGCAGGGGTATAAAAAACCGGGCGAAGAACAAATTGTCGTTTTGCCGCCAGAAGGAGGCGAGGAAGGGGAGACCGGAGGACAAAAAAGTCTTTGGCAGAGAATTTTAGAAAAAATTGGATTTTAATAGGCGGCAGTAGTTCAGTGGTACCCCCCACCTTTTCTGCGGGCATAGTTTAGAGGTAAAACATGTCCTTCCCAAGGACAGGTCACGGGTTCGATTCCCGTTGCCCGCTTGTTAAAAGGTGGGGGCCAAGGAGAAGGTCGTGGGTTCAAGTCCCATCTGTCGCTCAGAGGCCGGGGTAGCTCAGCGGTAGAGCAACCCCGCCCTTTCTGCCGACTTAGCTCAGAGGTAGAGCAGCTGTTTCGTAAACAGCAGGTCGTCGGTTCAATCCCGACAGTCGGCTTGCTTAAAGGGCGGGGTGGGTCGCGAGTTCAAATCTCGCCTCCGGCTCTTTTACCCCGTTAAAAGTCCTCGGCAAAAAAATTTTATTTTTTAAAATTTTTTTTGCAAGATC
>Ga0210057_1004095_pt1 | contig 19653 bp, 18 predicted proteins | sample CryGeyCG2114_010_2_FD_183968 | JGI IMG/M metagenome (GOLD analysis project Ga0210057, IMG submission 183968) | Groundwater microbial communities from aquifer - Crystal Geyser CG10_big_fil_rev_8/21/14_0.10 (SPAdes) (version 2) | ecosystem: Environmental > Aquatic > Deep subsurface > Groundwater ...
CGAGAAAGATGTCGCCGCCAAAGAAGTGGCCCCAAAATTTTTTTCAAAAATTGAAACAATGATTAATGATGTTGAAAAGTTCAACGATAATTTAAAATTTACCAAAGTAAAAACAGACGCTGAATTATCGGACTCCAGAAAATTTTCGAGCCAAAAAAAATTTGACGCCATTATCACCTCGCCCCCCTATCCAAACCGGCACGACTATACAAGAATTTACGGGCTGGAGATGATATTTGATTTTGTTAAAGACAATAATGAGCTGAAGCGAATCAGGTATGACACTTTGCGTTCTCATGTCGAGGCAAAGAAACGATTTGAATCTAGCGGCTACGAAAAACCGGCAATCATCGACAGTATAATCGCAAGGGTTAAAGAGGCCGGGGTCAACAACTCAAAAGTCCCCGAGATGATCGAAGGTTACTTTGAGGATATGTTTTTATCCCTGTCTCAAATGCAGAAGCATTTAAAGAAGGGCGGAAAAATTGCGCTCGTGGTGAGTAATGTCCGTTTCGGCGGAGTCAATATTCCGGTTGACCAAATACTCGGGCAAGTAGGCGAACAAGCTGGATTGCATACTGAAGCAATATTAGCTGCTCGATATCGAGGCAATAGTGCTCAACAAATGGGAAAATTTAAAAGGAAGTCATCAAGGGAAAGTATTGTTATTTGGTGCAATTCGTAAACTATTTTTTGTCTCCAATTATTTTTCCCTTGGTTTTTGGATTAAGGTAATATTTAAAAGCTCTCTCCAAGAATTCGTCTCTTCGTCTAATAGAGTAGGGTTCAACTGATGCTTGAGAAATATATTTTTGAAATTCTTCCATGACTGTGCGATTTTTTGGATTTTGATATTTCTTACTTATTAACTCGGCATTGATTTTTATATTGTCGAGCAATTTAATATAGAATTCGACAAAATTCGCGATCAAAGCGATTTTTTTATTTAGGTAAAGATTTTCGATAAATAAATACGCGGATACCGCGACTGCCCTACTCGAGATGCTCTGTGCCTTGCCACCAAATTTTTTATCCATTATTTCTAGAACTTCTTTAATCCGAAGTAAATTTGTGTTATTTTTTTCTAAATTATAATTGTCCTTAAAAAAATCATCGAGATCATCAAATCTTGCTCTTACAAACCCGCCAGTTTCTTTGCGCTTAAATGAGTTAATACAAATTTGTGCTAAGGTAAATGGTCTCGAAAATCTTTTTTCAGAGAGATTAGTGTATCGCAAGAAAGGTCCACCGTTGCCAATTTCTTTATAAATAAAATCCCTAATAGTACCCGTGTAACTTTTTAACAACTCACCTGAATTAAGTCTAATTCCTAATTGTAAGCGTCTAAATATTTCTCGAATAAACTCATCATCAATCTCTGGATAAATAACAAAAGTCAATTCAAATTCATCTATTTTTTTTGCTAACTCTGGCAACTCTTTTTTAAGTCGTTTGTAGGTATATTTTTCCCCGGCAATTTTAATCGTCAAAGGGTTAGTTTCTGTTGACTCTGGTTTAAAAAAATTTAATAAGGTTACCATTCTTTGTTTACCGTCAACACACTCATAGTCAAATTGTTTATCGTTTTTAACTTTGGTAAGATAAATTTTCGGTATGTCAATATTTTGAATTATCGAATCCAAAAGATCTTCTTGGTTCTTTTTTGACCATATTTTTTCTCTTTGATAATCAGCGTCTACGTCAATCCTATAAATATAGTCATCAATAAATTTTTTGACCGCAATTGACTTGACGTCTCTTTTGGTTTGAGATTTGATTGTTGTCATATTTTAAATGGTTAGACCAGTAACCTTTTTTAAATATTTTGTCTTTTTTCTTTCTTTAACTGATAATTGACGGCCTTTATATTCTAACCACATCTTGAATGCATTACTGGGATTATCCTCGGGAACTAGAGGTGGCTCAATCTCTGCTAAATTTTTTATCTTTGGAAAAAATCCATAAGCGTCTCTTACATCTTCCCCAGTAGTTTTTGATGCTATTACTTGAATTTCGAATGCTTCCCCTTTTTCTAAATGCGCTTTAAATAGCAAATCAACTAGATGAATATCATTTGGGCTTAACTTGCTGCCTACTACTCGAAGTATGTCGCATTCTGTTAAAATTTCCAACGCCCGATTCCATATGTAGTTGTATGGCACATGTAAGTAATTCTTATTAACTCCCAGTGGGATTATTTGAATGTTTCTTATTCTTCCACGTATTTTTTTTCGTCTCCAATTGAAAGAGCCATGTAATTTTAGTAAGGGATAAGGGGTTGATCGGCTTTCGTTTAAAGAGAAAGAATAATTTGGGCTCTTTTTATATATGACTTTGTACGCTTCATCTAAAACGCTGTCATAGTTTAGAGAGATAAGGCCGAGTAATTGTTCACTTTCTTTGATTTTTTCATGTTCATGAAATTCTAGTAATGCTTTGTGGAGGTAAAATTTTTCTTTTTTTGCTTTAGTTAATTTACCTTCAATATCCTTTCTGACCAATTCCTTTATATGTGAAGTTTTATACTCCGAGTATTTTACTCTACTATTTTCAATTAAACTTATTAGTAATTCAATATTAGGAGATCCTTGTGCCGACGAAACCATCTCAATATCTTTTATGTATTTTTTATTAGAGCGGGCTTGTTCGATTACCCTGTCAGAAACATGAGTTATTAATAGACCTTTGTTTTTTAAAAATTTTTCTGAAGCGGGATCTTTTTCAAGGTTAGCAAGTTCAGCATGGGTCGCCCCCGCTCCAAACAAGTATACAATTTTTTTAGGCCTTGAATCCGGCATTTTTTATATTAATAATACTTAATTACTTTGTGTTAACTATTGTAATTTCTTCATCCGTTAGTCCATATAACTTATATATCTCCTCATCAATCTTCGAATCCGTCCGTTCAATTTCGATTTTTAATTTTTTCCACTTTTCGGAATTTTCTATGGCCCCGTGAAATTCCTTTTGCAATTCGATCATTTGTTTCGCCAAATCTGAAAGTTTTTTTTGCTGCGCCTTGTTGCCAATCACAAACGGTAACGGCTTTAAATATCTTAATTTTACCTGCGGAAAAACTTTTCCGACTTCTTTTACCTTTTGCTGATAGGCAAAACGAATGTACCGTGAATTAAAAATTGCCAAAGCATACTCAAAAGAAATTTTGTCTTGGTATTCTTCTTTGATTAATCCAGCATGTATTGTTTTACCAAAATATGCAGAAAAATTCATCAAAGCCGCATGTATGGTATCCGCTGTTTGTCTCCAAATTATTTTTTTCTCACTTTCAAATACATCTTTTGTAAAGTGCACCCACTCGCCTTGCTTGATTATTTTTTTATAACTACTCCTAAACCATGACTTAATATTGTCGTTAATATACCAGCCGCCACGCTCTATATTTGAACCAGTATAAAAAGGGATATCAAAAATTTTATCTTTCTTATCACTAAAAATCCGTTCCGGTAAATCGCTTTTACCTTTTCCTGCCTTGCCAGCGCCAACCGATGCATATTGCACTCCTGCATCTTTCAAGTAAAACACATCGCCAAAAGTCAAACCAGTATCTTTTACAATCCCACTTTTTGCCTGTGCCGCGGCCCCGCCAGTCGTTCTGTTGATTTCTGATAACTCTGACGATAATAAAACTCTGTCGGTTTGTGTTAAATCAGCGACGAATAGATTAGTGCCTTTATCTTTTTGCAAAATCAAAATGCAAGACGGCAACTGCACATGGCCAAAAATATGTTCACCTAAATTGACAACAAAATTCTCGTATTCATCAACGACTTTTTTAATATCCTCATATCTCGGCTGGTATAAAAAGGTGTTTGGAGTAATAAAGCCAAGCGAGCCACTAGGTTTGAGCAACTGAATTGCTTTATCTATAAAAATTTTGTAAATATCCTTGTATGCTTTTGTTGAATCCGGATACTTTAGACCCAAAAATTTGCTGTCTTCATCGATGTCGGCTCCCCACGGCGGATTGCCAATAATACAATCAAATCCGCCTTGCTTGAACACTTCCGGAAATTCTTCTTGCCAATTGAATGGCTTTTTATCGCGATAATCTTTGCCAAAATACTTTTTTAATTCCTCGTCAGTGCCGGAAATAAGCGAGTTGCCATTTTTAATGTTATTGCCTAAATCCGGCAGTTTAATTTGCGCGTCAAAGGTATTTAATAATAAATTCAAGCGGGCAATTTCCACGGCCTGTTCGTCTAAATCCACGCCATAAATATTTTGCGTTAGAATTTGCATTTTAGTAAAAGTCGTCACATCTTTCAGGCCAAACTCCTGATATTTCTCGACAATCAATTGCATGGCGCGAATCAAAAATGAACCACTGCCGCAGGCCGGATCCAATACTTTAACTTTTTGCAAATCGCCCACACTCTGGCATCGGTCAAGCACCGGGCCAAGGGCGTTTTTGACAATATAATCAACAATAAAGCCAGGGGTGTAATAAATACCCTGGTCTTTGCGTTTGCGCGAATCCTTGCTTAGTTCCAGCTCGGCTCCGAATAGAGTTGTTTTGATTTCTGACTGTTGAAGTTTGTAACCTAAATAGTTTTCGTAAACAGCCCCTAAAACATCAGCCGGAATTATGGAAAAATCATACTCAATATAGCCGTTTTTGCCATAGAGAATATCTATGACTCGTTCGGTAGCTCCGTCGTATTCTTCCCAGGTTTCAAAGGGATGAGCGGCGAACAAATTAGAGTTGTAGACTTTATCCAGTTTGCGGAATTTTTCAATCATTACCGAAAAAGGCGATCCTTTGTGTCCGCCAGCTTTCCATTCGTTAATCAGCGGCCGCAGGGTAAGGGGTTCAACTTTCCTATCCTCGGCCACGCGGATAAAAATTAACCTGTCCAAAAGCCGTTGCACGCCCTCATCTATCAGATGTTGGTCAAGATTTTTTTCTTGATTGCAAATCAAAAAAGCTTTAGTTAGCTGGCGGCGGCATTCGGTTAAATCTTTATAGAGCTGATCGCCGACTATAATTTTTTGTATCTTCTTGCCGACTTTTTCGGCTTCGGTGTCTAATAAATCTTTGACAAAGGATTCTTTAGCCAGAAGCCATAACTGCTCAAAACGGGAAAGATATTCGGTGTAAGGTATTTCAAAATAGCGTTTACCTTGCAGGGATTTTTCCGGGCTTAAGGCATTAAAAATAATCAAGCTTTCAAAGTCAGTCAGTACAGCCCAAGTTACGCCCTTATTCCAAGAATAGCGGATTGCCTGTTGCGCATATTCTTCTCGGTGAATGTCGGCCCGGAACGGCTTGGCTTCTAGGTAGAATTTAATCCGGCCATTGAGGTAAAAGCCATAATCCACCCGGTCGCCGGAGATTTTCTCTTCAGCCGTCACCTCGTTGCGATTATAAACATCCCAGCCCAAAGCTTCGAACAGTGGCAAAATGTAATCTTTCTTAGTTTCTTCTTCGGTGTGCGACTTAATCTTACCTGCTTTTTTGGCGGCTTCGTATTTATCAATCAATTGCTGAATTTTTTGCTTGGCCTCTTGATGGTTCATACTCTGCAAGAATACGCTATTTTTCTTCAAAAATCAAGCCAAAAACGGCTCAAACCGCTTCTAGGAATCGGCTCAAGCGTTAGGGCTAAACGGCTCATTTCCACCATTTGAGCCGTTTATGGCGCTGGCGCGTAGCGAGCCGCCCCGGCCGACGGATTTGGCCAGGAGCCGCTGGATTGTATTATCAGCTTCTGGCGCCGGAGCAGGGGGTGGGGGCGGCTTGTCCACTATAGCTTCAGCGACGGTGGATGTTGGTCCGACTGGCTTGATTGGATCGGGTGTAGGCGCGGCTGGCAGAGCAGGAGCGTCAATAAACCGAGGACCGGGAAGTGTTTGGTCGTATGATGGCCAAGGTTCAGGTGAGCAGAGAGTCAATGGGCATTTTGGCCTGGCGCCCGGACAGGTAGCCCGTAACAGCTGGGAATGGGAAAAACCGTGGAATTCACTAGCGAAAACTTTGACTTGTCTTGATTGGTCGGGGATGCGGGACTTGAACCCGCGACCTCACGCACCCCATGCGTGCGCGCTACCACTGCGCTAATCCCCGGCTTGATGGTTGAGCTAAAGCAGTAGAAAATATTCCCATAAATTAACCCCGCGCCAAAAGCGCGGGGTTAATTGTGTGATGAGTCTATGTCTTGTGACATGTACTTGCATCTCCTTTCCTCATCATCCCCACCGCACAGGTGGAGAGCTCTCTGCTATAGCGTTCCCCTCTTAGTAACTAGGCGCTGTATTTCTGTACCTAAAAGCGAGATAATCCTGCTTTCGGTTGCAAAAATAGTCTTCATGGGGGGCCAAGGGATTCTTACTCCCTGCCCGCTGGCAGCCGAGATATAGATTCCCAATGCTATAAGTTTGTCGGAAACCTATAGCACAAAGAGCTATCTATATTATACCGCGCGACCCCAAAAAAACAACCCCGCGCCATGTGGCGCGGGATTGGCTTATGTTAGCTATTGGCAAAATATTTATTAACACATTATACACCATTTTAACAGTTGAACAGTTTTACGGTTTATCGATTGCCAGTTCAAATTACTAGAACCTATCTCAAAAAAAACCGACAAACTATCCTTACAGGCTAGTGGCGATAACAACCGCCAAAACTATGGTGGCCAACAATAAAATTGCGTTTAAACCGGAAAAAAGAGTTGAAATCTTGTGTAATTTTTCTTTACTCATATAAATTATTCAAACATTGTGTCTTCGTCCGACCTCTTGTAAGCATGTATTTCATTCTCATGAAACCACAACTCTTCTTCGTACTTTGCTTCTTCTGGATTTCCTGAAGCATGCATAAGATTTCGAACGGAACGCTTCTTTTTATTCGCCAGCGCCGGAGAATCTACGGAGAAATCTCCGCGCACTGATCCTGGATTCGCGAAAGTGGGCAAAGTGTTTCCCGCGATCATGCGCACGTTATCAATCGCGTGCAATCCTTCAAGTAAAATAGCCACTACTGGCCCGGAACTCAAAAATTCTATATTCCAACTATTTACCATTTTGCCTATCTCAAGCGGATCTTTTGTTCCCAAAGCTTCGTTCACATCCATGCCAAATTTTTCGTAAGTTTCTAAAGTTTTACCGCCCATGCCTTTTAGAAATTCAATCCTGTCGTCCGGGTAATGCTTGCCCACCATCTCTTTATCCGCCCACACCATTTTCATGGCCACAATTTTCAAACCCGCTTTTTCGAATCTGGTGGTAATCTCTCCGATCAAACCGCGCTTAACCGCGTCCGGCTTAAGCAAGACAACTGTCTTCTCTATAAGATTTTTTTCTTCTGCCATATAAAAATTTCTTTAATATAAAATTAATATCAAAAATTAGTTTATTTCTCGGGCGCGGGCGGAGCTTGAGCTATGGGAGCAGATGGAGGCGGAATTTGTATTTTCTTTAATACTTGTGAAGGGGTAAAATTGGCCTTGATTAAATAATCCGTTGCCCCGAGTTTTTTGCCTTTCTCCATGTCCTCTTCCTGGCCTAGATTAGTAAGCATAAAAACTGGAATCGTTTTATATTTATCCATGGCCCGGATTCCCTTTAGAACCGCGAATCCGTCCAGCTTAGGCAAAATAATATCCAGCAATATAATATTAAAACTTCCGTTCTTGGCCTGTTCCAACCCGGCTTCACCGTCGCTCGCGACTGTAATTTTGAATCCCTCCTTTTCGAATTTTGTCTTATACATTGAGGAAAGCATCTCTTCATCCTCAACCAGCAAGATATTGAGATTATTTGTATTTTTTACGTTAACCATAGTGCGATTATTGTAGCAAATTGCGCAGAATAATCAAGTTTAACCGTCATCTTGTATTTATTTCAGGATGACGATACTTTTATCTTAGCTCCACATACTCCCCGTCGCTTATCAAACGGATGTCTCCCGTCTCATCTGTCCGCAGGACTTCGATGCGCCGGTCGCGCAAATTTTTAATTACCCGAAAATTAGGATGTCCAAACTGGTTATCCTTGCCCGCGGAAACAATGGCCGCTTCCGGATTAACTGCGTCCAGAAACAAATCCCCGGAAGATGTTTTACTGCCGTGATGCCCCAGTTTTAAAACTTCTGCCTGAAGATAATTGCCATATTCCGCGACTAATTCGTTTTCAACTTCTATAGGAGCGTCTCCGGTAAGCATGTAGTCAATCTCACCGTCGGAAAACTTGGCTACGATTGAAGCCATATTATTATCTTCGATATCCTGCCCGACAAAGCTGTGATTAGGATACAAAATATCCAACAAGACGGATTCGCCTAATTGATACTGCTCCCGACTGGATACGTACTGAATTGGAATATTTTTTTGGCGGATTGCGTCCCACAAAGCGCCGTACACTGAACTATCATGCACAACGCCCGGGTCTAAAAATAATCCAACGTCATACCGCGCCAGCACGCTGACCAATCCGCCGATATGGTCCGCGTCCGGATGCGTGGCAATCACTATATCCAGTTTTCTGTCAAAAAAAGACATGTTCCGCCCCAGACGGTCCAAAACCTTGTTGTCTTTTCCTCCGTCGATTAAAATATTCTGCCCGTACTTTGTCTTGATGAGTATGCTATCTCCCTGGCCAATATCCAAAAATATAACTTCCGTATGCTGGGCGCGGGCATGGAGGCTGAAGAATAAAACAATTGTCAGGGTCAAAGATATGGCGCACGCCCCGGCAGTGAGGATTGTAATTTGTTTTAGGTGTTTGAGTATCATTAACTAAAGTATAGCAAAATACCAGCCCTTTATCTCGCAATTCTATTCTCTGAATTCGAAATTCTCCACACTCCCCACCCTATAACTCCATACAAAGCCACCATAAAAACCCAGCTAAACCCGCCCAGCTCCAAAGACGCGAATTTTAGGCTGGACAATGTTTCCGCCACCCGAATCATGTACTCCAAAAGCAGCCAAGCCGGCCAGACCAAAACTTGTCCCAAAGTCTGCCACAGCATGCCCGCGATTCCAGCCGCGAAACCAATAGCCATAGTTAAAGGAATTACCGGTAGAATTAATATGTTTGCCAAGGGAGCAACCAGAGAGAGGCGGCCAAATTGGTAAAGAATCAAGGGCGTGGTGGTTATCATGGCGGAAAGGGTCGTAACCAGCGCTTCCTTAACGCCGAACAATTCCGGCAATCTCTTGGTGTAATTCTGTAGAATCGGATTGATATATACCAGCCCCACGGTGGCTAAAAATGATAATTGGAATCCGGCGTCAAACATTAAAATTTTTGGATTAACCAGAAGCATCACAAACGCGGTAAACACCAAAGCATTGGTGGCGCGGGAAGCCCGCCCCAGCTGCCGGGCCAGCAAAACAAAAATTCCCATCACCCCGGCCCGCACTACAGACGCGGTAGCGCCGGTCATAACAACAAAGATGATGATGCCGCCCGTTATCCACCAGAACGCGCGTTTGCGGTGCACGCCCAGCATCTGCAGAAAACCGATAATAACAGCGGCAATAATAGTGATGTTTGAGCCGGAAATGGCGATAATGTGCGTGGTGCCGGTGCGGTTGAACGCTTCCAAAAGATATTCCGGTATCCCCCGCCGGGCGCCGACCAAGAGCCCGGCCAAAAACGCGGCATGCGGTTCACTTATAATTTGATTGATGGCATCCATAAAATATGTTTTCACCGAAAGAATTGCCGCCATGATTGGATTGCCATGACCTTGGTCTAATTTCTCTATTTGACCGCGCCAACACACGCTGTAAATATCGTATCGCGCCAAATATTTATCATAAGCAAAATCCTCTATTTGTTCGGGTTCTTCTATCCGGCAGGCAACGCGCGCCAAATCCCCGTATTGGTATTCCGGATAGAGGTTTGTTTTGACAAGCAGGCGGCCTCTTATGTCATTGCGAGGGAGTGTATTCACGACCGCCAGCCTGCCGGCAGGCACGGCCGCAATGACAGAGAGAGTCAGCTTCTGGTGATCCAGCCGCACATCCGGCTCCTGCGCCACCACGCCTTCCACAACCACGTCCTGGCCATTGTAATGCGCGATATGCTCCGGATTTGCCAAATTCGGCTGTGCCAGAATAAGGCGCATCATTCCCAAAATAAAAAAAAGCCCCCATAGGGCTATTATTTTATATTTTTTATTTGACCAAAAAATTACGAACACAACTACGCCTAACAATAATAAACTGTACAAATATATAAAATCCACCGGAAAAAAAGAGGAAAATCCAACGCCAACCACAAACACGAGCAAACAAATGAGAAATATTTTTGATTGCGAAATTATCATTCTTCTATTTTACATCAAATAAAAAAAGGATTGAATGCGCAAAAAAAATCACATTCAATCCCGAAGACAATCTTCATTCTCCTCTCCACTGTTCTTCCATTGCCACGGACATAGACATAAATTCTTCCATCATCCGAGGGTCTTTCATGACGCAAAGCGCAATCGCGCCTAACGCGAATCTGCATGCTTTTGCCACGCGCCGTTGGCCATCAGGATTCGGTCCTTGGCCGACGGTCCACGAACAATCAAGCTCCATTTTTTTTAAACATACATCAGATAGAGCCTCTTTCAGCATAGCGCTGTTTGGCTCTAATAACCCAAACAAGCGCAGGGCAATTGCCAAATCATCAAGCAAATGCCCGGCTGGATACATATGCTCAAGACCCAGCGCTATCGGGTCATGCGCGCCATTTCCGTCTAATTTTTTCACAACAGCCTCCTTTTCCCCTTTAAATGTCAAACAGCGGTTTGGATTTAATTAATCCGATTATTTTTGTTTAGCCAACCATTTTACATAGGCTTCGCTGAACTTGTCAAGCTCGCCACCCAAAACTGAATCCACGTCATTGGTCTCGACTTTGGTGCGGTGGTCTTTGACCATTTTGTACGGATGAAGGACATAGGAACGGATCTGCGAGCCCCATTCCGCGCTTTTTACGTCTCCGCGGATGTGCCTCTCCTCCAAATCCCTTTCCTGCTCTTGTTTTTTAATTAAACGAGATTTTAAAATTTTCATGGCCGTGGCCTTGTTCTGCTGCTGGCTGCGCTCGTTCTGGCAAGTAACCACAATTCCGCTCGGCTCATGCACAATCCGAACAGCGCTATCTGTGGTATTCACGGATTGCCCGCCGTGGCCAGAGGCGCGGAAAACGTCCACGCGGATATCTTCGTCTTTAATTTCCAAATCAGCCACATCCCCCAAATCAGGAATAACATCCACCAAAGCGAACGACGTGTGCCGCATTGACTCGGAATCAAACGGAGAAATTCTTACCAAGCGGTGCACGCCGGATTCGCTTTTTAGCCAGCCATAAGCGCGCGCGCCGGATACTTCGAACACAGAACTTTTTATGCCGGCTTCCTGGCCCGCCTGCCTGTCTACTATCCTAGTTTTAAACCCGCGCCGCTCGCCATACCGCATCAGCATGCGCTCCAACATTTCCGCCCAATCCTGCGCGTCCGTTCCGCCGGCGCCCGCGCTAATTGAAACAATGGCGCCCCGGCCGTCGAACTTGCCCCGAAAAAATACAAAAAACTCCAGCTCGGAAAACCGCTGGCTTAAGGCTTGCGCTTTTTGCTGAAGCTCGTCTTCCAAGGAAGAGTCGTTTTCTTTTTCGAATTCTTGCGCTAATTCCAAATTGCTCTCCACCTCCCTTTGCAGTGAATCCCAGATTTCCAATTCCTGCGCCAAAGAAGCATGCTGCTGCGTGATTGCTTGCGCCTTTTCCTGATCGTTCCATAAATCAGGATTCTGCATTTCTTTCGCGAGATTCAAGGCCTGAGCGCGCTTTTGGGCAAGGTCAAAGCAACTCCGCTGTTTCGGATATGCCGGCCGAAAGCTCTTGTAATTTTTTTATTATTTCTTGCATATTTTTTACTTTTTCTCCACTAGTTCCACCTCTACTTCAACTGCTTCCCCTTTCTTATACACCTCAAGCTTAATCTTGTCGCCCGGCTTATAGGCGGAAAGAATTTTAGCCAGGCCGCGCTCCTGAGTAATTTGTTCGCCATTAACCGAAAGAATTATGTCATTTTCAACTATTCCGGCTTTATCGGCCGGGGAACCCGGCACAACCGCCAAATCCGTCCGGTTGTTACCTCGCACAATTAAAGCGCCATGGGTAACGTCTTTTATGCCGTTGGCATCGGCGATTTCTTGATTTAACAAAATATATCTAACCCCCAAAAACGGGCGCACAATCCGGCCGTACTGCTGAACACTGTCAATAATATTTTTTACCTCGTTGATGGGAATGGCAAAGCCAACTAACTGGCCTTCGCGCGAAACCGCGGTATTAACGCCAATAACCTTGCCGAATAAATCCAACAAAGGCCCGCCGGAATTTCCCGGATTAATAGCGGCGTCTGTTTGAATAGCCTCTTCAATTACCTCGGAAAAAGCGCCCCCATCTCCGGCCACAACCCGGCGGTTGATGCCGGACACAACTCCCTTGGTGACTGAATTGCTAAATTCTCCCAAACTGTTTCCAATGGCAATTACTGTTTGCCCGATGTTAATGGCATCGGAATCTCCCAAATCCAAAACAGGAAGATTATCAGCCTCTATCTTTAATACGGCTATATCATTAAGAGTATCGCGCGCCAAAACCTTGGCATCGTACTGCGTGCCGTCATTCAACACCACGCTGTATTCCGCGTTCTCCTGGTCAACCACATGGCGGTTGGTAACAATCATCCCGTCGGTGGTAATAATAAATCCCGTCCCCCCGCCCACTTGTGTTTTCCCGGAAGGCGGCGGAGTGGTCTGGCCTAAAAATGGAGACCCAAAAAAGAAAAACTGGTCAAAAGGAGAAAGCGGACCTGTTTTATTGTATATTTGCGATAAATCTTGAGTAACCACAATGCTAACGACTGCCGGAGTTGTCTCGCGGACCACATCAACCGCGGCCGAGCTTTCCACCACAACCTGTTTCCGCGTATCGGCATTATCATTGCCCGCGGCATTCTGACTTGTGCTATGGCTCATGCCAAAACTGCTCAGCACAAAAGGTATAAGCGTATTGCCGGACCAGCTGGCCGCGATAATTCCGACTGCCCCGCCCACCAGAGCGCCCACCGCGGCGCTGGCTATAATGGTGGTGATAAGTGCGTTTTTAACAGATTTTGGTATATCTTTGAATATCATAAAATAGCGCGTTAATATTACAAAAGGCAAAATGAATTCAATTGTCGGCGTTTTTTGCGCCAAAAATATTTTCTAAAAAGCCGTTGCTTTCCATGATGGTTTGCCCGGTGCCTCCGCCAAGCAAATCCGAATATGTTGACATTGCCTCGCGAATCAAGGGAGGAAGATAAAACAAGACTAATATTATCGGCCCGATAATTAAAATAATCTTAACCACGTTAATTATCTGCCCCATCATCATATATCTTCTTGTTTTTCTTGTATTTTCTAAAATTATTTCGGTAAGCGCCAAATTTTTTTCCAAGAGCTCTTCTAATTTTGAATTTTCGTTATGAACGGGCAGGGCGCTTGTTTTGGTTATTTTTGCTTCCGCCCCTTGGGCAGACGGTTGTATTTTTTCCATAAAACATATTTTTTACTTTTTACTTTTCGGCCGGGATTTCTTTCTTGGCTTCCTTTTTCCAATAAGGGTTGATAATTCGTCGTAGAACGAAGCTACATCTGTAAAATCCCTGTACACACTGGCAAATCGGATGTAAGCAACCTTATCTAGCTTTTTTAAATGCCGTATTACTATCTCGCCTATTTTAGAGGTCTTTATTTCCGGTTTGTTTAAAGCTGATATATCCTGCTCTATCTCCGCGATTAAAGCCCGGAATTCCTGCTTTGCTATCGGGCGCTTTTCCAGTGAGTGCGCCAGCCCGGCCTCTATCTTCTCGCGCGAATAGGCTTCGTGGCGGCCGTCTCTTTTTATGACAGATACATTTAAAATTTCCGTCTCCTCGCGCGTTGAAAAACGAAAATGGCACTTTTCGCACTCGCGCCGGCGGCGAATAGTATTATCCTGATCTGAAAGCCTGGAATCAAGCACTTTAGTGCCTTGATATTGGCAAGAAGGGCATTTCATATTAGTTATGAGTTATGGGTAAACTGTTTACCAATAACCAACCTAATTCATCTTTTTTCTAATAAATGCCGGAATATCAAGCTCTTCTTCCTGAGCGTTTTCTTCTTCGCTCTCAACCTCTTGCGACATGGAAACAGGGGCCTTTTCCTGCTTTACCTCGGGTGAATCATGCTCAAAAAATATAGCTTGTTTTTTGTCTATTGATTCGCGGCGCATGGCTTCTTCGCGGACCATGGAAGCAGCCGGCTCCGGGCTCATTCTTCCTTTTCCTTCAAAACCGGTTGCCACAACGGTTATTTTAACTTCGTCCTTCATTTCCTCATCTATCACGGCCCCAAAAATAACCTTAGCGTCATCATCGGCCGCGCCGGTAATAATCTTGGCTGCTTCATTAATTTCGTACATGCTCAAATCGCTTGAGCCGGTTATGGTAAACAGAATTCCGCGCGCTCCATCAATAGACATCTCCAAAAGCGGGCTGTCTATGGCCGCTTTGGCGGCGTCTACAGCGCGGCTCTCCCCGCTGCCATGGCCTATTCCCATCAAAGCGCTTCCGGCTCCGCTCATAATTGCTTTAACATCGGCAAAGTCAACATTAATAAGACCAGGGACTGTAATAAGTTCGGAAATTCCCTGCACGCCTTGCCGCAAAACATCATCCACAACGCTAAAAGCGTCTATTAAAGAAGTTTTTTTATCTATGACCTGAAGCAATCTGTCGTTAGGTATGGTAATAATTGTATCTACCTTTTCCGCTAATTCTTCCAGACCGCTCTCCGCGATGCTCCGGCGCTGCTGACCTTCGAACATAAAAGGCTTAGTAACTATTGCCACGGTCAACGCGCCTAAATCGCGGGCAATATCCGCCACCACCGGGCTAGCGCCTGTGCCGGTTCCTCCGCCCAATCCGCAAGTAATAAACACCATGTCCGCGTCCTTTAGTATTTCCTTTATTTCATCTTGTGTTTCTTCCGCGGACTTACGGCCTAAATCCGGATTCATGCCCGCGCCCAAACCACGCGTAACCGTTTGGCCAACGTGCAGCTTGGTGGTCGCCCGATTATGATGAAGCGCTTGGGCGTCTGTGTTGATAGCCACAAATTCAACTCCGCGAATCTTTTCTTCTATCATGCGATTAACCGCAGCGCTTCCGCCTCCGCCCACTCCGATAACTTTTATTTTTGCGAATGTTTCGATTTCTGGTTTAATTTCCATACGATTAATTCCGTGTTACTTGCAAATTTTATTTTCGCTCCCTTGATTATGGTTTAAAAATCTTAAGGATAGATTTAAAATTTTCTGAAATAGCGTTAAACCCCTTAATGCTCATGCCGCCAAATTTTGTTTGCGTGGCGATTTGATTTGCCTGCCCCCACAAGACTAATCCAACGGCAGTGGTAAGCCCGGGGTCATTCATTTTTTCTATCGCGCTATCAACCCCTTGGGGCAAACCGATGGAGGCCGGCAGCCTGAATTCGCGCTTGGCAACTTCCCCTATTCCAGGCAATTTTGCTCCGGCGCCGGTCAGCACAACCCCGGAAGGCAATTTGCCGGATTTATTAATTTCTCTTAATTGCTTATCTATTAAATGAAATATCTCCTCCACCCTGGCTTCTATAATTTCCGCCAAATACTTTCTGGAAAAACTCCCTTCTTCTTGTTCATTGATCTGCCTGAATTCTACTTCATCGTTTTTGCTGAACTGCGCGGCCAAGGTTGAACCATACTGAATTTTAATCATTTCCGCGATATCAATGTTAGTGCGCAAGCCAATCGCGATATCGTTGGTAATGTGGGCAGACCCAACCGGCAGAACATTCACCGCCAAAATGTCGCCCTCTTCAAACACCAAAATACTAGTAGTGGCGGCGCCAATATTAACAAGCACGACTCCCAAATCTTTTTGCCTTTCTACGATTGAACTTTCCGAGGAAGCAAGCGACGCTAAAACCAAATCATCAATTGCTATGCCCGCCAAATTTACCGCTTTGGTAACATTTTTAATATGCGCGCTCTGGCCCTCGATAATTTGCGCTTCAACTTCCAGCCGCACGCCATTCATTCCAATTGGGTCCTTAATGTCTGTCTGGTTGTCGATGGAAAAACTGCGCGGCAGGACATGCAAAATTTCATAATTGGGCGGGACAGAAACAGCTTGCGCCGCCTCGAGAACGCGCGCCACGTCGTCTTCCCTGATTTCGCCATCAGCCCGAGAAACAGCAATAACGCCTTTGGACTCCTGCGCCGTAATATGGCTTCCGGAAATAGAGACAATCGAATGATCCAAAGTAAGGCCCGTCATTTTTTCGGCCCGGGCTTTTACCGCCAAAATCGCGTCTACCACTTCTTCGATGCTGCGGACCGTTCCCCTTGTCACGCCTGCCGAGGGACCTTGAGCCAAACCTATAATATTAACCTTATCTTGGTCTGTTTCCAGCTCGCCTACGGCCATGCGGATATTAGCGGAGCCAATATCTAATCCTATAATTGTTTCGGCTTGGGACATATTAGTTGTAGTATACAAAAATCAGCCTATTTTAGCAATGGATAATGTTGTCCACATTTTGAACACAAATTGTGTTCGTATAGATTAAGGGTTGAGCTAATTTTTTGCTCAATAATTTACACTTCCAGATACGCTTTTATGTACGGCCAAAAAATAGTAATCCCGACAAAAAAAGCGCCAATGCTGGCCAGTAGAACCAAGCCGGCCAAAGCATCCTTTATCTCGCGCACAAGTGGGCTGTATCGAGGCTCAGCCAAGTCTATTACTCTTTCTAAAATTGTATTTATTCCTTCCAAGACAATCAAGGAAAAAATAACAACTAAAACAACTAAAAATTCCATGCGGCTGATTTTCAGGAACCACGAACACAGAATCACTCCACCCCCTATTACCATATGTATTCTAATGCTTGTTTCGGCCGTAACAACCGAGACAAGCCCGGAAATAGCTCTGCTAAATTTTTTAACTATAGACATAAATTTATTTGTCATTTTGAACCCGCCCTGGGCGGGAGAGATCCCCTTAACCAACGAACAAAGCGACGGCTAAGGGGATTTCTCACCCTTCCATGCGCTTACCCCTAAAGTCGTATATACTGTACCATATTCTTGCAACTAACATGAATATAAAGGGTTCGAAATGACAAGTATTATTCCGGGATGACAAATAGTTAGTTAATTATTCGTTGTTCTTCTTTTTCCATTATATTTGTCTGCCCAGAGGTTTGGTGATCATACCCCAAAAGATGCATAAGACCATGAGCAAAAAGATGCTCAACTCGCGCGTTAAAATTTGTTCCAATCTCTTTAATCTCGTTTCGGACAATGCTGGGGCAAATAACAATGTCCCCCAGCTCATCTTCCGCTCCCGGGAAAGAAAGCACATTTGTAGCGCGAGACTGGCCTCGGTATTTGGTGTTAATTTTTTTTGATTCTTTTGCGTTTACAAAAACCACGCTTATCTGCTTGCCGCGCATTTTATTGCTGTGCAATTTTTTTGCCCGGTTGAATGTTCGACAAATAACCGCCCGCGGGATGCGAGCGGTGGCGCTTGTTTTATTTATAAAAACAATGCTCATAAATTAATTATTGGCGCATTCCATTGTAACAGTATTTCCTCCCGGCAGGCTAATCTCATCCCCATCCTTGTATCCCAGTATGGCCGACATGGCCGCATAACCGTTAAAATAGCTTCCCAAAGTATCAGATTGCGCCGAATTATCCAGCTCGCTGTAAAGCTCGCTGATAAATTCCTGGGGCACGCCGCAGGTGCGGTCGCTTGTTTGCGGCTCTAGGATGGAAATCTGGCATTTATCGCCAACAGGCTGAATAATCGCGTACTTATCTCCGGTATCGCTTATGTTAATGCTAGCAGCCGTGCAAGTTGATAGATTTTCCGTAAAGCACTGCCAAGCGGCTTCGCTAGCGGCTGCATCGGACAGAAAAGCCAAAGCGCCGCTTTCCGGATCATATCCGCGCGAGCTGGATGTGCCGCAATTAATTCCCGCCTGAGTTAAATCCCCGTCTTCTACCTGGCTGGTGTTTCCAAAACTGAAATTCTTATAAAAATTTTCAAAAACATTCGGCCAATTTACTTCTTCTAAAGCGCCTTTATTATAAGTAATAATATACACCAACGCGCCTTTGCCAGTATATAGCGTCAACTTATCTGGACTCCATACGGCTGGCCGACCGTCGACAACCGTAATATCAAGAGCAATGTTCTTAAGCGACGGAGATAAGCCGCGGAACCAGTCGACAATCGGCGTTTGCAGAGGATTCTCTTCGATAAGAATCTCAAAAAATTCTTCAGTATCGGAGATAAATAGTATCTGCTTATTTGTTTGGTCTAAAGAATCCGCCAACCAACCGGTTGGATAAGGCACCTTGTATCCGTATGTGGAATTAGTATAGGTAGTAAATAGTTCTCCTACCGGAAGCGTCTCTCCGACGCGGGTCGGGCTGTATCCATTTTGAATTTCTTCCCAATCTGGATATGAATCCCCGTCAGTATCAGCGGAAGTTATGCTGGTGCCAAAAAGTATTTCTTCTTTATCTGTTAACCCGTCGCCATCCGTATCCGTGCTGGGCACAATTGGGGAAACGGAAAAATCAGGAGTTTGCCCTTCGTCTGTTTTGGGCACGTAAATTAAGGCCATTGGCCCGCTGGGAAATTTATCCATGGTAAACGAAAATCCGCCCAAGCTTAATTCATAATCCTCTATCTCCCTCCACGAAGAACCCCGCAAAACGGCCGGGAACACGTCTTGTTCGCTCACGCCTTCGGGGTATGCTGATGATATTATCTCTAATGAAATCGGTTCGCTGAATGTTATACCAACCGGGTAAACGGCGTACAAGCCGCCAACATAAACAGAGCCTTCGGGCAAGCTTAAATCATTCTCGCTCAATACGGTAATCCCTATCCCATCGCCATATATTTCAAAAACATCAGCGCCGATTGTCATGCTCAGGCTTCCCTTTAAGCGATTAGTTTCATCATAAGATTCCGCGCTAATTACTTTTTCTTGGGCGGCCGCTTCCTCCGGCGGCGTCTGATCTGTAGGCTGAGCCGCGGCCGGAGATTCAACTACCGGCTGAGTCGCGACCGGAGATTGTGATACGTCTGTGCCTGAATCGTTAGAAAAAAATAACAAATACAAAACAACCGCTAAAATAGCCAGAATCACAACCGATCCGCCCACAAGCATTATTATATTTCTATTTAATCCGGGTCCGGCCGGTTTTATTTGGGAAATATATTGCTGGGGCATTAAAATAAACTTGTCATCCCCAATATTGGCCGCTTCAACAGTTTGTTTGGCGGCTTTATTTGGATTCTGTTCTGTATTTTTCTTTTTTCCAAATCCAAGCATAGTTTACTTAGAAACTGTTTAAAAAGCCCTTTACGGCCCAAAACTTGATCTTTTTTCCTCGTAAAAGCTTTTCAAACAGTTTCTTAGAATTAATAAATGGCATTTGATATAATTTATTCAGCGCCTGTTTTGGCTTTTTCAAAATCGAGCAATTTTCCCGGGCCATTTGGATTATAACCGTTTTGAACTTCCTCGCCGTCAA
>Ga0210057_1004096_pt1 | contig 19648 bp, 22 predicted proteins | sample CryGeyCG2114_010_2_FD_183968 | JGI IMG/M metagenome (GOLD analysis project Ga0210057, IMG submission 183968) | Groundwater microbial communities from aquifer - Crystal Geyser CG10_big_fil_rev_8/21/14_0.10 (SPAdes) (version 2) | ecosystem: Environmental > Aquatic > Deep subsurface > Groundwater ...
CACAATATACAAACAGTTTTTGTGACTCAAAGGACACAAAAACATGAGCAAAGATTCACAAAAAGCTTTGCCCAAAGAGATTTGAGCCTATTAGGCTCAACCTCCAACTAATCATTCGGAGATGCTGTATTTATAAATACCTTTATAAAGGGCCAGGTATTAACCTTAAAAATACTATTGTTAGGGGGTAGCGAAAGATGCCAGTTAAAACTGAAATAAAAATACAAAATATTGTAGCAACTACTAATTTAGAGGTAGCTATACCTTTAGTTAAGTTAGCCGAAACATTGCCTAACACCGAATATAATCCAGAGCAATTTCCAGGTTTGGTAATGAGAATTAAAGAGCCAAAAACATCTGCACTAATATTCAGTTCAGGAAAAATTGTATGTACTGGTGCTAAATCTATGAAGAAAGTAAAGGAATCCATAGTTAATATTGTTAAAAATATTGAAAAGATTAAAATTAAGATTCCTGTAGATCCTAAACCAACTGTACAAAATATGGTTGCTTCAGGTAGTATTGGAATAGATTTGAATCTTAATTCACTTACAATTGATTTAGAAAATACTGAGTATGAACCAGAACAGTTTCCTGGATTAGTATATAAATTGCCAGGAACTAGGGCAACATTTTTATTGTTTAGTAACGGTAAAATTGTATGTACTGGTACTAGATCTGAGAAAAAGCTGCATGAGGCAGTTGAGAAACTTGTAGAAAACTTGGTTAAAGTTGGATACAAATAAATCTATTTTTTTATTTTATTTGTAATTATTCTGATTAATTTTAAGTAAATTTATATATGTGTTAACTTTTACACAGCTTAGTTAAAATTGGGGGTATTAAAAGAGGCAAATGGCTATTGAGGCAGTTGATCAGATTGAGAAATTTCAAGAATTTTTAGAAATAAACTATATAGATAGTATAAATAAAGCTGTTTCTAAGGGTCATAAGTTCATTTATGTAGATTTCTTTGAATTAACTAAGTTTGATCCTGATTTAGCTGAAGTTTTATTGGATGAGCCAGAGGAAGTTATTAGGGCTGCTGAAATGGCTGTTGAACAGTTTGATATAGGGAAGCCATTAAAAGTTAGATTCATAAATTTTCCTGAGTCTCAAAAAGTGTTTATTAGAAATATTAGAGCTATACATTTGAATAAATTTATTGCAATTGAAGGTATTATAAGACAAGCTTCTAATGTTAGGCCAGAAGTTATTTCTGCAAAGTTTGAGTGTCCTAGTTGTGGAAATGTAATTACAATGCAACAAACTGAAAGTAAATTTAGAGAACCAACAAGATGTACTTGTGGAAGGAAAGGGAAGTTTAGATTGTTGTCTAAAGATTTGGTTGATGCTCAAAGGCTTGTTGTAGAAGAAAGTGCACAATCTTTAGAAGGTGGAGCTGAACCTAAAAGGCTTTCAATATTTTTAAGAGAAGATTTAGTTGAGCCATATATGGAGAAGAAAACAACACCTGGAAAAAATATTAATATAACAGGGGTACTAAAAGAAGTTCCTATACCTGCAAGAGATGGAGGGATTTCTACAAGGTTTGAAATTGTAATGAATGCAAATTCAATTGAAACTGTAGAAGCAGATTATTCTGATGTTGAAATTACTGAAGAAGATGAAGCTATGATTAAAGAACTTTCAAAAGAAAAAGGTATTTATGAAAAATTAACAAGGTCTGTGGCTCCAAGTATTTTTGGTCATGAAAAAATTAAGGAAGCTATTATTCTTCAGTTACTTGGTGGTGTTAGAAAAACTAAAATTGATGGAACTATTATTAGAGGAGATATTCATATTTTGCTTGTTGGAGATCCTGGTGCTGGTAAATCTGCTATGCTTACTTTTGTAAAAAATACTGCACCTAAGGCTAGGTACATTGCTGGAAGAAGTGCTTCTGGTGCCGGTATTACTGCTACAGTTGTAAAGGATGAGTTTTTAAGAGGTTGGGCTTTAGAAGCTGGTGCTATTGTTTTGGCTGATAAAGGTGTGTTGGTTTTGGATGAAATGGATAAAATGACTAAGGAAGATTCTTCAGCTTTACACGAGGGGATGGAACAACAAAGTTATCATCCTGATTTTGAGATTATGTTTAGCGATGGCACTAAAAGAAAAATTGGTGAATTTGTTGATAATTTGATGGAAAAAAATAAAGGGGAAATTGTCAAAGGCAAGTATTGTGATATATTACCAGTTGATTCTTATGAAGTATTGACTACTGATTTTAATAAAATTAAACCAATAAATGTGAATAGGGTAAGTCGTCATAAGGCTCCAGAATATTTTATTCAAGTGGAATTATCAAATGGGCGTAAAGTTCAAGTTACACCAGAACATCCTTTTTTTGTATTTACAGAAGAAGGTTATAAAGAAATAGGTGCTGAGAATCTAGAATTAGGCATGCATATCCCTGCTCCTAGGAAATTGCCAACGAGGAAAACAGAAAATTTACTTAAAAATGTTGTATTAAAAACTATTAATAAACAAATAAATTTGCCTAAAAAAGTTGATTCAAGATTTGCTAGTTTATTAGGTTATATTGCTTCAGAAGGTCATACTTATTATGACCAAAGTAATAGTTATGCGGAAATTGGTGTTACAAATAATGATGAAGATGTCTTGTCTGAAGTTGGTGGTTTGTTTAATTCTCTTTTCAAATGCCATATTAATACTAATATTACTAAAATTTCATCAAATAAAAAAGCAACAAAAGATTATAGTACAATAAGATGTTGTTCTGTACCTCTTTATAATTATTTTCAAAAAAACTTTTATGGTTTTACATTTAAATCACCTAAAAAATATATACCTAATAATATAAGATCGTTGAATAAAAATTTAATTTTAGATTTCTTAAAAACTTCTTTTAAAGGTGATGGTTTTATTGATAGTGAAAGGTTTGGCTATTCTACGGCTTCATATAAATTAGCATCTGATTTTTCTGATTTGCTTTTAATGCATGGGATTTGGAATTATATTGCTACTGAAAATAGATCTGGCATTTTTTATTATAAAGTCGTGGTATCTGGTTTTGAATCTATGAATAATTTCGTTGAGAAGATTGTAAGTAAAAATGATAAAAGATTAAATAGGTTAAATTATTTTTGTAAAAGATCTTTTAAAAAAAATAATGATAGAGATGTATTGCCTTTAGCAAAACCAATCAATATATTATTAAAAGAGCTTAAACTTTCAGATGGTTATTTCTTAAATAATATCAATAATCAACAAAATGTACATGTTAAAACTATAAATAAATATTTAGACAAAATTGAAACAAGGTTACTTGAAGTAAAAAGCTCGAACAATATAAAATTTAAAAGAAGAAAGTTAAATATTAAACTAAATGAATTATCTAAAATATTGAAATGTTCTAGTGCTACAATCTATAATCTTGAAAAGAGAAATGATAGGAAATATAATGATTGTTTAAATAGTTTAATTGAAGAAAAAATTGATTATTTTCAAAATCAATTAAATAAATTAAAAACCTTTGCAAATTCTGAGATCAGACAAGTTCAAGTAAAATCCATTAAAAAAATTGAAAATAAGGATATAAAATGGGTTTATGATGTCACTGTAGAGCCAAATCACACATTCATAAGTGAAGGGTTGATTTTACATAATACTATTACAATTGCTAAAGCTAATATTCAAGCTACGTTAAGGGCGCAAACAACAATTCTTGCAGCTGCTAACCCTAAGTTTGGAAGGTTTGATCCTTTTGCACCATTGGGGCAACAGATTGATTTGCCTCCTGCATTGATTAACAGATTTGATTTAATATTTATTTTAAGAGATTTGCCTGATAGAATTAAAGATGCAAAAATTGCTCATCATGTTTTATTACATCAAGCTCAACAAGGATTGGAAGCTGAATTATCTCCTTTGATTTTGAGAAAATATATTGCTTATGTTAAGCAAAGAATATTTCCAGTTTTAACTAATGAAGCTATGGAAGATATTAAGAATTTTTATGTTAATATAAGAAATGCTGCTACACTTGGTGATGAAAATGCCATTAAACCAATTCCTATTTCTGCAAGACAGCTTGAAGCTATTGTAAGATTGGCTGAAGGGTCTGCAAGAATTAGATTGAGTGATAAAGTTACAAGGGATGATGTTGCTAAGTCAATTAAATTGATGACATCTTGTTTAACTGAAATTGGAGTTGATCCTGAGACTGGTCAAATTGATATTGATAGAATTAGTGCAGGTATATCTGCTTCTGAAAGAGGAAAGATTGTTACTGTAAGAGATATTATTTATAAATTGGATGACTCAGGAAAGAAAACAATTCATATTAAAGATATTTTTGAAGAGGCTGAAAAGAAAGGAATAACTGAACAGAAAGTTGAAGAGGCTATAGAAAAATTGAAGAGGAGTGGGGATATATTCCAACCTAAACCTAACTTTATACAGAAAATATAGTTTTTATCACAATAAATATTATTTAATAAATGGAGATTAATAAGGGAAGATGGAACAATTACCAAAAAGACAAACTGCATATAAGTTTTGGATAAAAGACATAGTTGAAGCTGAAGCTAGTGTGAGTGATGAAGGGAGATTATTCTTTAAAGTTAAGGAAAAAGATGTTGCTAGAGTTAACTTGATGGCTAATATTATACATAAATATGTTTCCGGAAGTGGAAATTATGTTTTTGTAACTTTGGATGATGGTTCTGGGCAAATTAGGGTTAAAGCTTGGAATGATGATACTGGAATTTTAACAAATTATAATGTTGGTGATCCTATTATTGTTGTTGGAAAATTGGGTTTGAATAATAATGAAATTTTTATTAGGCCTGAAGTTCTTAAGAAAATGGAAAATAATGATTGGGAATTAGTTAGGAAATTAGAATTGATTAAACTTTATGGTAAGTTTAAAGGGGAAAAAAGTTTTGTAAAGGATGAAGAGGAAGTTGTTGATCAAATTATTGTTGAAGAAGTTATTGTTTCAGATAGTCCTTCAATTGCAATGAGGGAAAAAGTAATATCTGCTATTGAGGTTGCTGACAAAGATGGACTTGAGGAAGGGGTGTTGTTGAAAGAGGTAGGTGGCAGTGAGGAAGAAGTTATGCAAGTTGTTCAGGATCTTTTAAGTGAAGGCGAGATATTTCAGCCTAAGAAAGGGTTTCTTAAGTTAATTGGATGAAAACACTTATAAATAAGCCTAATTTCTTCTAACTAAATGGTAAGTTATGAAGATATGTTAAAAAAGGCTAGAAAAGATATGCCTGATGATGCAGGTACTGGTGAAAGGTTTGAAATTCCTAAAGCTCATGGCCGAGTTCAAGGTAATATGACATATATAACTAATTTTAATGCTATAGTTGATGATTTTAGGAGAGATCCTCAACATCTTCTTAAATATTTACAAAGAGAGTTGGCAACTCCAGCTTTTATTGAAGATTCTAGACTTGTTTTGAAAAGAAAGCTTAGTCCTAGTCTAATTGATGCAAAAATTAAAAAATATGCTAATGAGTTTGTACTTTGTTATACTTGTAAAAAACCTGACACTCAATTGATTGACGAAAATGGTGTTTTAACATTAAAATGTGCTGCTTGTGGTGCTAAACATAAAGTGAAGGCGTAAAATGATATTAGTAAAAGTTCATGAAAATGGCGGAGTAATAGCTATGTGTGATTCTGATTTATTAGGAAAGCATTTTGAGAAAGACCTTTTACAATTAGATGTTTCTGAATTATTTTATGGTGGCGAGGAGATGGATGATAAACAAATAAAAAATTTAGTTGATAATGCTAGATCTATTAATATTGTTGGTGAAGAGTCTATAAATTATGCTATAGAAAAGAATTTAATATCTAAAAATCAAGTAATTACTATTGATAATGTGCCTCATGCACAGGTGTTTAATGTATGAAAGATGAAAAAGTATATTCAAAGAACCAATACTTTGAAGCCGTGATACAATTAAGACCGGCTGATGATGAAGTTATTCGTTTTATTGAAAATCAAGTTAGGAAGAGAGATGATATTTTCATTTCTAAAGTTGAAAAACTTAAAACTGGAGTTAATTTTTGGATAAGTTCTCAAAGATTTGCAAGAACTTTGGGTAAAAAACTGAAACAATCATTTAAAGGTGAGTTGATAATTACTAGAACCTTACATACTAGGCATAAATTAACAAGTAAGGACCTTTATAGGGCTACAGTGCTGTTTAGAGTGGATAGAAGTAAAGATTAAGCAAACCTTTATAAATGAATCTTTTTATTTGTAGTATTTAATGGCCAAAAAGAAAGAAATCGCAAGGCAACAAGAACAAAAAGCCCAGATGGAAATCCAAAGAGTTAAGACTCCAAGGGGGAATCAGGCTATTGGTATTCTTGAAACTAGGTTAGGGGGCTCTAAAATGAGGGTTCGTTGCTTTGATGGTAAGACTAGGATTTGTAGAATTCCTGGTAGGATGAAAAGAAAATTGTGGGTAAGGGAAGGGGATTATCTTTTAATACAACCTTGGGAGTTTGGTGGAGATGAGAAAGGGGATGTTATCTATAAATACAGGCCTAATCAAGTTAGTTATTTGAAGAAAAAAGGTGTAATTAAAGATACTATTGGAGATCTTGAAGAGTTCTAGATTACAATAATTATTATAAACTGTGTATTTATTCTAAGTTGTATGTTAACACCATTGTATCTACATAAAATTAATTCTTTAGCATCAAGGGCCAGAATGTATTTTTTAATGAGTGATAAAGTCCCAGATATGCCTGAACGTGTTGAGGAAGCTCACAAGCTTTGTGAAAGATTAGTTGAACTTAGAGATTATAATGGTGATAATTTGTGGGAAAGAAAAGCAAGTGAATATTGGCGAAATGTTTTGTCTCATAATTCTAGGATGGCTAAAGCTTTTGCTAATGTTGATGATGTAAAAGAAGGGATAGAAGGTATATTGGCTGGTGAGGTAGATTTGGAGTCTAAAAAACAAGAATATCATGAATTTTTTAAAGGATGTAATCAAGCATTGTTAACTTATTTGCATTTTATGGAAATGTATCAGCCTGGGAATGATATATTCTTTACAAAATAATTCTATAACAAAAGTTATATATAATCCATATCTTGATTTAATGGATATGAAGGGAAGACAAAGGTATCAAAAAAATGTTTCTGCTAAGGAACGTTTTAAGGCTTATGAAAATGTTTTTGATGAGTCTACTATGCGTGCTATATTCAAATTGAGTAGCCAAGGCTATTTTGATGATCTTAAAGGTACAATTAAAATTGGAAAAGAAGCTAATGTTTTTTCTGCAACTAAAGGTGATGGGTTAGTTGCTATTAAGATTTATAGGAAATCTGCAAATTTTAAAAAAATGTATGAATATATGGCTCCTGACCCAAGGTTTTCTGGGTTGAAGAGAAATAAAACTAATATTATCTATTCATGGGCTAAGAAGGAGTATAGGAATCTTCTGAGGGCAAGAAGTGCCGGATTAAAAGTACCTAAGCCTATAGCTGTTTATAATAATATTCTTGTAATGGAGTTTATTGGTGATAAAGATGCTGCACAACAGATGAATAAGGATAAACCTACTACATCTGAATTAAAATCTTTTTACGAAACACTTATAAAAGACCTTAAAAAGCTTTACGTAGAAGGAAAGATAGTACATGCTGATATTTCGGAGTTTAATATCCTTAATTATAATGGTAAGCCTGTAATTATTGATTTTTCCCATGCTGTGGATATTAAATATCCAAATGTGAAACAATTACTTGAAAGGGATGTAAAAATCTTGGTAAGATTTTTTAAAAGGCAAGGCTTAAAAATAGATGAAGATAAGGAATGGGCAAAATGGACAGTAAAGAACTAAAAATTCCAAAGGATAGAGTAGGAGTCTTAATAGGAATTAAAGGGGAAATAAAAAAACTTATAGAAGAAAATGCTCAAGTAGAAATTGAAGTAGATTCCAAATCTGGAGATGTTACTATAGTTGGTGAAGATTCTTTATCTGTGTATACTACTAAAAATGTTATAAAAGCTATTGGAAGGGGTTTTTCTCCTGAAGTAGCAATGTTACTTTACAAAGAAGAATATATGTTTGATCTTATTGATATAACTGATTATATTGGAAAATCTAAAAAAAGTCTTGGAAGAATTAAAGGTAGAGTTATTGGTTCTGAAGGTAAGGCTAGAAAGATGATTGAAAGTATTACTGATACCAGTATATCTGTTTATGGAAAAACAGTGGGTATAATTGGGGAAATTGAAAATGTAACTGTTGCAAGAAGGGCTGTTGATTTATTGTTGAGTGGTTCTCCGCATGGTAATGTTTATAGGTGGTTAGAAAATAAGAAAAGAGAAATGCAAAAGAGGATGTTTGAAGATAAACATGAAATTTGAAAGATTAATTAATGATATTAAAAAGAAAAAAGAGTTAAATGATTTAAGTTTGGATTTTGTGTTGGGAATTCTTGAAGAGTATTTAAAAATTGAAAAACCTAAATTGTTAGTAGAAGGGAAGTGGTTGATTAATCCTAAGAGTAAAGATTATAAAATTGTTGTGAAAGAAGTTAGGAAAATATTAAGGGAAGTCTATGGCGCCTTTAAAAAAAATGGGTTTAATAAAAGAGAGAAATTGTTGAAAGAAATTAATTCTGTGAATGATGTTGAGAAACATGTTGAACTTTTAAAATTGCATACTTCTACTAGTGAAAGACTGCCTTATTATTTTGAGATTTATGGGCATATAGTTGAAAGTGTTGATAAGATTAAGTCTGTTTTAGATTTAGGTGCTGGAATGAATCCTTTGTCAATTCCGTTCATGGACTTTGAGAAGCCTACATATTATGCAGTTGAAGTTGCTGACAAAGATGTTGATTTTATTAATGCATATTTTAAAAAAGTTAAAGTTAAAGGGCATGCGTTTGCTAAGGACTTGACTAAAGTTGATAATCTTCCTAAAGTTGATGTTTGCTTTATGTTTAAGTTGTTGGATACTTTAGAAAGTCTTAAGAAAAATGTAAGTAAGGAATTGATTGAAAAGATTAATGCTCGTTGGATTATTGTTAGTTTTGCAACTAAAAGTTTGGGTGGGAAGAAGGTAATTAGCAAGAAAAGAACTGCTTGGTTCAAGAAAATTATCAAAGATTATGAGTATACTAATTTTGAAGTTGAGAATGAATATTTTTTTGTTATAAGAAAAAAGTAGATTTTTTTCGATATTCTTAGAATAAACTTTAGTTTTTTTAAGTATAATTTATTAACTTAATTTCTAAATTATTAATTGTGAGAATTAAACTAAAAAAAGGAAAACAAAATGAATGAATTAATTTTTTCAAACAAATTAATGATTATAATTGGACACAATTTGCAGATGTTTTAAATGTTAGTAGGACTACTTTGAAATCTTGGTACTCTGAAAAAATACTTTTGCCTTTGAAAGTTTTTAATATTCTTGATGTTAAACAGCATTATTAAAATTATATTGTCGAAATTAGATTTGATAATTGGGGTCAAGTCAAAGGTGGATTAAATTCTTCAGGGAATGTTAAAGAGATTAAGATTCCAAAAGAGTCTACAATGCTAGCTGAGTTTATTGGGATTATATTGGGTGATGGTAATATTTTTTCTTTTTGTAAAGGGAAAAAAATTCGAGTATATATGTTACGAATTGCTGGACATGCATGTGATGATAAAGATTATTTAACAAATCATGTATCCAATTTAGTAACTCAGCTTTTTGGTCTTAAACCTAAATTTTATTTTAAAAAAAATTCAAATTGTTTATACCTTATATTGCATAGTTTTAAAGTTATTGAATTTTTTTCTAAAATGGGGATTTTGCTAGGAAATAAAATATCTAATCAAAGTACTTTTCCTTTATGGATTTGGAAACATAATTCTTATTTGAAGGCTTGTGTTAGAGGTTTAATTGATACAGATGGTTCTGTTTATGAACTTTTACCACATTGGCCAGGTTTGTTCCAAATTTGTTTTTCTAATAGAAATCTTAAATTGCTTTATGATACAAGAAATGCTTTAATCCAATTGGAATACTCTGTTTCTAGGATTTCTGGTTTAAATTCCAAGAAGACGCCTCAATTTTACATCACTAAGAAGTCAGATATCCAAAAATTTTATAAAGAGATTGGTTTTCACAACATAAAGCATTCAAAAAAGCTACAGTCCTGTAGTGTAGTGGCCAATTTGGCTTTATAGGTCAAGGCTAGTCATACTGCCCTTTGGAGGCAGTGACCCAGGTTCGAATCCTGGCAGGACTATTTATTCTTCCAAAATTATTTAAGTCTGTAATTATATACTAAATAGCAATGATTAAGAAAAATAAGACTTTAATTGGCACTATAAGAATTAAAGTTAAAGATTGCAAGGCTTATGAGAAAACTTTTAATTCTTGGAAAAAATATAAAATAGGCTGCTCGGATGCTCTGCAAGTTATTAAATTGTTCAAAGCTCATAAAAATCTTGATGTTCTAATTGATAAAAAAGATTCTAGATTCTTCAAAGGGCAATTGTCTAAAGAAGGTAATCCTCAAGGTGCAAGAATAAACCTCTTACCTAATGGAAGAAAATTAAATTTAGCATATTCTTTGTTTGGAAAACATCTTACTATCCATGATGAACTATCAAATGAACACTGGGATGTAATATACCAAAATCCTTGTGGAACATATTCTTATCTTTATACTATGGATAAAAAACAAAGTGCTACAAAAATCAAATACAATAAAGTTGAACAATTTGAGAAATGCTATCCTATATTAAAAAGAGGACTATTGAGAGATTTGAAAACAAAAGATGATGCCTTAACTTTAGCAATGTATACTTTATTAAAGACTTTAATGAGAATTGGAAATGAGATTTATTATAACGCCCATAGACATAAAGGTTTGACAACCATAAAGAAAAAAAATATTTTAATTAAAGGAAAAAATGTGACTTTTAATTATATAGGGAAAGGTGGAGTACCTTTAGTAATTACTGAAGAATTTCCTAAAGTGTATTTAATTAAATTAAAGAGATTATTGAATACTAAAAAGAAAGAAGACTTTGTGTTTACAAATACAGGGACAAACCATCCTTTGAAAGAAATAAGTTTTAAAAAAGCTTTCAAGGATTATACTGGTAAAGAATTTTATCCTCATATTGTACGTTCTCATTTTGCTACAAAACAAGCTAAACAATTTTTGAAACAAAAAAATTTTAATAAACAAGATGTCAAAGAATTTTATTTATCTATTGCTGAAAAACTAGGGCATAAGAGGTTTGTAAAAAAAGATAATCAGTGGGAAGCAAGCTTCAATGTTACTGTAAGTCATTATATTGATCCATTAATTGTAGAAAAGATTAATTCTATGGTTAAATAAGAAATATTTATAAAGCAAGTATATTTTGTTGAATTGTATAGCCCTGTAGTGTAGTGGCCAATCATCGCGGACTCTGGATCCGTGGACCCAGGTTCGAATCCTGGCAGGGCTATTATAGTAACTTTTAATAATCCTTAAAGAAATATGTTTAATATGAATTGGAGATTATTGTTCAAAAAGATTGGCAAACATATATTGTCAGGTTTGGTGTGCGGCATTATTGGAATTGTGATTTCTCTCCTTTATTTTTTTGTAATTTGGATGCCAATCAATGTTGGTAAAGTAGGTTTAGGAATAATAGCAATATTCCCAGTTATGTTTATTTTATTTTCAATTATGGGATTTATTTTTGGATTACTATTAGGTTTAATAATTTATCCAATTGTAAAATGGTTTAGAAAATAAATTATTTTTTATCCATAGCCTTAACTGCCATTGTTGCATAACAACCATTCCCCAAAGAAAAATAAATTTTTTGCTTTAACTTACCTTTATTCAATTCATCTTTTTCAGCTTCTTCTATTTCTAAATTTTTAATTTCTACAGAAGCTTTTCTATAAACTGTTCTCGAGGATAAATATGATGGGTTTTTGAATTTGAAATTTTCCAAATTAATGTTTTCTTTGTCCAATACTTTTTGGATAATCTCTTTTAGTTCACCATTGTTTATAAAATCGTATCCAATCAATGGGATATCTAATTCTATTTTTTTATCTGTCATTGCTAATTTGCCTAATACTGTTTCTACTTCATAATTCCCATAATTATCTTTAACATATTCATTAAGAATTTCATTAAATAATTTTGATTGGTAAGCTTGGACAAATATAGTTAAAATTCTTTTAGGTAACATCTTGAAAGCTTCTAAAAATTCATTAGGATATTTTTCCAAGTGCTCAATTGCTTTTTTTTCCGTCAAGTAATCAGGAATCAACCTTGAATCGAAAGAACCCCAATTAACCTCTATCTTATTTCTGAAATTTTTATGTACTTCAGTTTCAGTGTTAAAAGGTTTTGTCAAATATACTTTCATTGCTTCTTCATATTTTCTTTGAACTAATAATTTTCCAACTTCAGCGGTATTAGGTCTTATATCTCCAAATCTTTGGTCATCATAATAATTGCAAAAATGTTCAATTTTAGATAGTGGCTTATCCAAATCTCTTACTGTAATCTCAAACTTATTTCCTGTATGGGAATTTAAACCAATTGGTTCGTTGCCATAACCTTGAAATTTTATAAAAATGTCTCTTACTTTCAATTTGTTTAAATCAGATTCTCTTAAACCAAAAACTGAAACATATTGTTCTGTGATTGCACTTTTATCTTTCATTCCTGAATAAGAAAATGCTTTAGAATTTTTTTTTAATACTGATGCAAGTTTTCTTATTGCCCTATCAGTAGTCCAATTCTTTTTTCGTAAAATAAAGTAGGAATATTGACCCTTTCTTCTAAAATTAGGGATGTTAAGTTCTCTTACTACGAAATCCTCAGGAACTTGTTTTAGTTTCATGATAAGGATTAAATGAGGTTTTAATATAAATCTTTTGGAAAATTAAATAAGTAATAAAATTATAGATTATACTATGAATAATAGATTTTTTCTAAAAGAAGATTTAGATAAAATTCAAATTAAAGATTTGGAAACAAATTATACATTGTGCATATTATTAAAAGAGGTTCCTGAGTTTCATAAAGTCTGTTTCTATTTGCCAATTACTGCAAAACATGTAGGGCATAAAGGCATATCTGGAATAATGGCTATTACGGGAAGGAGAATTAATGATTATCATCCTGATATTGCAAACCTTGTAATCAATGAGAATAATCAATATATTGAAGTTGGTGCAGGGTTAGGAGAATTTTCATTTAAAGTTTCAAAGCTTTGTAAAAAAATGCCTATAATCATTGACCCTGTGGATTATTGTACTTTGTATAATCTTTTATATTATTCCAAGATTCTTGATTTGGATGAAACTTATGAAAAAAAAATTGATTTGTTTATAGAAAGATGTGAAAAAATAATTAATAATTATGGGGTGAAGTTAATTAATTTGTCTTTAAGTGATGCTTTGGAAAAAATGCCTGAACTTGAGAATTTGGCAGATGTGGTTGTGGAAAATTTTGGACCTTCTTATTATCCGCATACTGAAAATGAGGATATTAGTACTGAAAAAGCCAAAAAATTGGTTTATTCACTTGAAAAAAGGTTGTTAAAGCAAAATGGTATGCTCATAATCAAATGAATTTATATCGAAACATTTATAAATGAATCCCAGTTTTTCAATAGAATTCAAGAGATAAGGTGGTTTAGGCTATCTTAAACTGGAGAGACTAAAAATGGCACGTATGTATTCAGGAAAACATGGAAAATCTGGCTCAACTAAGCCGGTAAATAAATCAAAAGCTTCATGGTTGTCTTATAAACCTAAAGAAATTGAAACTTTAGTTGTTAAATTGGCTAAAGCAGGTAATTCTTCAGCAAAAATAGGTTTAGCATTGAGAGACACTTATGGCATACCAGACGTAAAAGTAGTAACAAAAAAGAAGATTACTCAGATTCTTAAAGAAAATAAGTTAAATTCTGAATTACCAGAAGATCTAACTGCTTTAATCAAGAGATTTATTGCTCTTGTAAAGCATACAGAAACAAACAAGCACGATAAAACTGGTAAAAGGGGAGTTCAACTTACAGAATCCAAAATTAAAAGGTTGGTTAAATATTATAAATCAACTGGCGTACTTCCAAGTGATTGGAGATTTGACAAGAGTCGTGCTAAAATGTTGGTAGAATAAAATGGCAGGAAAGAAAAAAATAACAATAAAATCAAAACAACAAAAGAAGAAAAGATGGTACAATATTGTTGCATCACCTGAATTCAAGAGTGTTTCGATTGGAGAAACTCCTGCATTAGCACCGGAAAATCTTGAAGGCAGAAAATTTAAAGTTAATATGATGACTCTTACAAGAGATATGAAAAAACAGAGTTTTGTTATAACTTTTAAAGTTAAGGAAGTAAAGGGCAATGATGCAATTACAGAGTTCATGCAGTATGAAATGAGCGGTGTTCATGTTAAGAGAGTTGTTAAGAAAGGAAAAGACAAAGTTGATGATTCATTTGTTGTGAAAACAAAAGATGATGTTAATGTTAGAGTTAAGCCTTTATTAATAACAAGGAACAAGGTTCAACATTCAGTTAAAACTACTTTGAGAGCTGAAACTAAAGTATTTATTGAAAAAGTTGCTAAAGAGAAAGATTTTTTTCAATTTGCTTCTAGTGTACTTGGAACTGAATTGCAAAAAACAATGAAAGGTACTTTGAAAAAAGTTTATCCTTTAAGTTTTGTTGAAATAAGAGTCTTTAAAAGGCTTTAATTTTTTTTTCTTTTAGAAAACTTTTTAAGTTAAATATTGTTAACTAAAACGAAAGCCTCAGTAGCTTAACGGTCGAGCACCTGACTTGTAATCAGGAGGTTGGGAGTTCAAATCTCTCCTGAGGCTTTTATTATATTTTAGGGCCCGTGGTCTAGTGGCTATGACGTCGCCTTGACTTGGCGTAGATCCCCGGTTCAAATCCGGGCGGGCCCATTTTTAAATTGTGATTTAAGAAAGTATTATAAAATGATAAATAATTCTTGCTGTAGTAATAAGGATGTTAAAAATGTTGAAAAAATTATTGGTTGGTTCATTAGCTAGTTTATTTTTGAGTTTTACTGCATGTGATGTGAAAACTGAAATAAAGCAGCCTAAATTTGATTGTATACAGTATGACAATGGTGCTATTTTTGTATATGGATCTGGAATGAAAATTGCTGAAAGAAGGGGTGGATATGATTATTTTTATAGAAGCCATATTAACTGTAAAAAAGCTGCAGAAGCATTAAATGCTTGTGAATATATATTAAAATAAAAATTATTTTCTTTTTTCTTTTCAAAAAACTTAAATACTTATGAAGCTTTCTTTTTAAGTAATGAAAAGAGGTATTGTATTAGTTAGTATTATTCTTTTATTAGTTCTACCTATTGTGAGTGCTGGGGTAGTGTCAGATTTTATGGATAAATTTATGGGTTTAGGATTTACTGGTAATAGAATAACTGGATATGCTTCATTGAGTGATTTATTATCTACAAAAATTTCAACACCTGTTGTTACCACTCAACCTACTACAACTCCAATTATTACTGATAAAACTATTACAACAATTGATAATACTAAAGATATATCTACAAGTATTTCAAATGTTAAATCTAGTCCAACTTTTACCTCAACATCTGGATTAAAAACAAATTCTATTGAAACAAATCTTGATGTTAAAAAAATTGAGTTGAAACAAGGTTCTCATTATTTTAATAATAATAAATTACAATTACATATTAATTCGATTAGGGATGGAAAGGCTTTTGCAAAAATTGTTAAAGATGTTTCTTCCCAAGGGGAGATTACAGATATTAATGGCAAGTGTTACAGGTCTCAACCAATTGAAGGTGGATTAAGATTAATTAATGTTGATTGCCCTTCTAATTTTGGTGTAATGGCTTCAGCAACAAAAACTGCTATAACTCAAATGAATACTCAGCAAGAAACTGTTGCTTTGTTAAAAACTTCAACTCCTGCTAAAACAACTTTCTTTTCAAGGTTTGGGGGATTATTCAGATGAAAAAAATAATCACATTCATAATTGTATTAGTATTTTTAGTTAGTTTGGTTTCTGCTGCTAGTAGCACATATTCAAATTCTGAAACATCACAATTAAGTTTTGGAGCAAAATTCCTTTCAATTTTGGGAATAAGTGGTGGGAGCAGTGATTCTCCAGATAATACTCCAACTCCTGCGAATAAAGCTGATAATGGTGATAATAATAATAATAATAATAATAATAATAATAATAATAATAATAATAATAATAATAATAATAATAATAATAATGATAATGAGTTTGGTTCTGAAAAATTAGAATTGGGTCAAAGTATATTTGGAACGTTTGATTTTAGACCTCCTGGTGATGTTGAAGCAATAGCATGTAGTGATACAGATCATGGAAGAAATTTTGCAATTGGAGGTATAGTTTCAGGCAGAATTAGCTTGGATTCTGAAATAAAAGATTATCCAGATAGATGTTTGCCAAATGGAAAAACTTTAGTTGAAACATATTGTAATAGGTGGACTGGATATGTTCAATTTAATAGAGTTGTTTGTAATCGTGGTTGTATTGAAACTGTTAATGGTGCTGAATGTAATGTACCTCCTTTTTGTTTAGATACGGATAGGATAGCAAATAAATATTTGAAAGGTGCCTTAATAATGTTTAGGTCTACTGATTCAGATGAATATGGTTCTGTTGCTGAATTAATGGCTTCAGATTCAATTGAAATTATTCAAGATGTTTGTGTAAGTAATACTCGTGTAAAACAATTTTCTTGTAGTATTTCTGGAATTACAGATTATATTTATAATGAATTAGATTGTGATGAAAATCAAAAATGTGTAGATGGTGTTTGTAAAGATATGGTTCAGTTTGGTGAAGATGAAGGATTGAATCAAGAAATGGTTCAAGGCGGGATTAATCCTCTTGATAAACTTGTTGATACCAAATCTTCTTTTGTTGATGTAAGAGGAATAACTGAATCTCAAACTGGTGAATCAATAGATATAATGGATGGACAAAGTGCAACTGTTAATGGTATTCAAGTTTCTTTTTCAAGTAATACTAATACAATCCAATTTGCTCAACAGTTTAGTGAAGGACTTCATAATCTAGAAGGAAATGAAATTGAAATTGGAGATACTGCTATTGAAACTTTTGAAAGTGGAACTTTAGCTCCAATAGAATCAACAAAAACACTGGCTTTAACTCCAACTCAGACTACAACTTTTGAAAAAGAAACTGCACCTACAACAATTTCTAAAACTTCAACTTTGTCTTCTTCAATTTCTGTTTCTACTTTGAAATTGTAAAGAAACATTTAAATAGATTCTTTGGCTTTATTTTATTATGAAAAAGAGGTTGTTATTGTTAGGTATGTTTGTCTTATTATTTAGTTTTTTAGTAAATGCTCAATGTTTGGATGTTGATAATGATGGGTATGGGATATATGTTGGTGGTGATTGTAGGGAGGTTGGAGTAGATTGTGATGATACTGATCCAACAACTTATCCTCATGCTACCGAGTTATGTGATTATTGGGATAATGATTGTGATGGTTTGATTGATGAAGGTGGAGATTGTGCTCCAGTTTGTGGAAATGGTGAATGTGATGGTGATGAAACTTCTGATACTTGTGATGTTGATTGTGGTCCAGTTATAAGTTTTTGTGGAGATTCTACTTGTGATGTAGATGAAGATTGTAGTAATTGTGAAGATGATTGTGGTGTTTGTCCTATTGATTTTGGGACTTGTGAAGTTTCTTCTGCTGAATGGTTTGATTTAAGTGGAAATAGTTTAGATTATGCTAATGATGGTGATACTGTAAAATTAATTGCAAATATTGTAAATCCTAGTGGGCCAATAAGTGAATGTAATAATCTTCCTTTGACATTCAGTTTATCTGAAGTTGATAATATTGATGAAGATGGCTATGCTGTATTTGATAGTTCTATTATTGAAATTGAAGAAACTGTGAGTAATGGGAAAGCATTTTATGAATGGGATGTAGTTTATGATGAAGTTAATCCTGATGATGTTAATTTTAATGATGATGCAAATCCTGAATATGTTTTAGTTGGGATTTTTTATGATGAATTAAATCAAGTAATTAGTTATTCTAATCCTGAAAGGTATTTTGTAGTTTTTCCAACTGGATATAACCCTGATCCAGAAGAAATAAATGGAACTTTAAATCAGAATGGAACTTTGCCCGGTGGTGAAAACCAAAATGGTAATTTATCTCAAGCAGTTTGTGGGGATTTTTTTTGTAGGGATGGGGAGGATTTTACAACTTGTCCTGATGATTGTCCTGAAGTAGATGTATGCGGAGATGGGATATGTGGGGCAAGTGAAACTTATGATGATTGTTTTGTAGATTGCCAAGCGGAAAATCCTTTTTTTGGATGTTATTTTAATTCTGTTAATTGGGTAGATTTAGATGGAAATTCAATTGAACCTGATGATCCTGAGGGAAGTTTGGTAGCGATTCCTTCTGATACTACAATTAATCTTGTTGCAAATGTCTCTGGTTGTGAGGGAAATACTTTAACCTTTAAAATTTATGAAATTGATTTTGATGAGAATTATGTAATTTTAAATGATATGGAAGAAATTAGTTCTTTAGAAGCTACCATAACTAATGATATGGCAGTTGCTGAATGGATTACATTTTTTGCTTCTGAGGAAGATGATGGTATAACTGGAATAAATCCAGAATATATTCTTGTAGCATCTTTAGAAGAAAGTGGGAAAGATCCATTTGATACTTCAAATGACAATGATATTTTAGTTGTTTATCCAATGGGTGAGAATTCAGATGATATTGATACTACATATACTACTGCAGATGATAATTATGTTGATAATTTACAATCTTCTTCATCAGGAACGGTTTATAAAGGAGCAACTGGTTTGTCTCCTAAACTTTATCAAGGACAAACAGAAGATGTTTGTGGAGATGGTGTTTGTGGTGATTTTGAAAATGAAGAATTTTGTCCTGAAGACTGTGTTGGATTAAGTGGTGGAATTGCAGCTACAATATTTTTTGTAATTATTATTATATTTATTTTAGGTGGAGTTGGATTTTTTTTATATAAAAAATTTATTGTTAAAAAGAAATTTATTAAAGAAGCTCAAGAGCAAGAAAAAGTTATGGGAGCACAAGGTCCTCAAATAAAACCATTTCAACAAACAAAAGTTGAACAGGTTCAACAATCTACACAACCTCCTACTGAACAGGTTCAACAACCTACACAATTTATTCAACCTCCTACTGATCAATTAAAAAATCCTTTCTCAAATAATCAATTATTTCAACAAACAATAAATTTTATTAAAACAGCAAAAATTCAAGGGTTAACTGATGATAAAATTAAGGAAATGTTAAAAAAAGGGAATTATTCTCAAGAACAAATTGATTACGTTTTTTCTCAGAATTTATAAGAAATAAAGCATATATAGTTAACGACATAAGTAAGTTATAAATTCTTGCATAAAAATATGTTCATTCCAAAATATTTCCAATTCTTTTTGCATTGAATCAGCATTTGTAAAATGTTGTGACTTGGTTACAGCATTTTTAGTGACTTTCCAACAGGTTTCAATGGGGTTTAGTTCAGGAGAATATGGTGGAATAAACTCAAC
>Ga0210057_1004101_pt1 | contig 19627 bp, 18 predicted proteins | sample CryGeyCG2114_010_2_FD_183968 | JGI IMG/M metagenome (GOLD analysis project Ga0210057, IMG submission 183968) | Groundwater microbial communities from aquifer - Crystal Geyser CG10_big_fil_rev_8/21/14_0.10 (SPAdes) (version 2) | ecosystem: Environmental > Aquatic > Deep subsurface > Groundwater ...
GCATTACTTTCATCGGGCAGATTTTTCCAGACATACAATTTTCTGTCAAAATCGGAAGAAACAAACAAACTTTTACCGTCAGTTGCCGGTACGGGATTACTGATAATAAAGTTCGTATCCAGAGTATTAGTGTTAATATCGGGCGCGCCGATGGCAAAATTCGGTTTGTCTGAAGATTTTGTCGGCATAGAGTTAAAACCGACAATCTTATTGCTATTGTCTAAAGAAATGTAAAGGCGACTGCCCACGACCGCGAGTCCGGAACTGTCACCGCCTAAAAATTTGTAGGCGCTGGTGTCAGCAGGTCCTGATTGTCCAACACTCAAATCCGGCTTGGCGCTGGCATTTTCTGGAAAAGAATTCCAAATGTGAAGCAGATTGCCGAGCATTATCAATTTTTCATCAGTGTTAAAGCTCCCTTGCATCCAACCGCTGCTTTTCGAATCGGTCGGGTCGCTCATAAAAAAACTGTACGGCTCGTCATTTTGCATCGGCCAATTTTGCCAAAAGAAATTACCGCCGACGCCTCCGGAACTCATCGAGTTTCCGCCTTGGGCGCTGACTTTAGCATTGTGATCACCGACAATTAAACGGTCGCCATCGCTGGTAATTGTCCTGGGAGTTCCCATATCTCCTTTTCCAGTTAAATAAATGTCGGCTGGTTGGTCATTCTGGGTCGGAAAACTATTCCAAATCAAAACAAGGTTGTTTGAGGTGCTGGTCATCGCCAATTTTTTTCCGTCAGTCCAAATACCCCAGGGCCATTGGATGCTTCTTTGCGGATTGTTTTTGGGAGCGTCTTTAGACAACTGCTGCGCGCCATTGCTTATCACCAAGTCAGCCGCCTGCCCATCTTTTGAAGGAAAACTGTTCCAAATTAAAATACGGTTGTTGTTAGTATCGGTGATAACCACTTTGCCCCCGCCGACTGAAACGCTAACCGGCCAATTCATCTGGTCAAGACCGGTGCCTGGGTTATTGGAATTAAAATCTTTTTGGCCCAAAACAATGTCGGGCGAGGTGTTGCCGGTCGGCAATTTATTCCAAATCAAAACTCTGTTATTGTTTCTGTCGGCTAAAAGCAAATGAGTGCCGTCGCTGGCAACAACTCCAGGGTGATTGAAAAGAAGGGGGCCTCCCGTGTTATTGAAGTCTATACCCGAAAGCAGAATGTCGGCATCTTGACCGGTTTGAAACCAGCCACTTGGTTTAGAAGAGGTTGTTTTGTATTTCGATCCTGTAGATTTTACCGTGATTCCTCCCACCGTCCTTGTTCCGGGAAGACTGGTTTTTCTCAAGATATTTTGGTAATACAAATAACCACCACCAATCAGCAAAATTGCTACGGCAATAATAATTAACGGCCGTTTAAACCGTTTTAAAAACGACGGTTGATTTTCTTCTAATTTCATTTTTCCTCCTCATTTTTGAGTTAATTCTTGAACTTTGTAAAACATCAGAAAAGTTTTATCGGGTAACTCAATCACCGATGGATCGCAAACTATTTTATTTTGCTCTTCAATCCTCGTTCCCGGTTCGGCAGTAAGTTTCCCGGTTTCTGCTCCCGTGGCACTGGCGATGCCGCCTTGGCCGCAGTAGTATGTCCGTAATGTTCCATTAATGTCTGCTGTGCTGGAAACTCCGCCATTATTCCACGAAAAATCATTCTGTTTTTGAAAAGTTGTTCCATTGTCTGTGGAAATAGCCAAATCCAGAGCCATGCCTTTGGAAACAAATAATCGCCAATCTTTGGTCGTTTTAAAAACATCTGGATCGGTAATATTTTCCTCGGAAAAAACTTCGCGCGGACTCTCAAAATTAATGCCATCGCTCGATTCGGCGGACATAATTTGATGTGGCCCCGACGCTGCAGCCGGATCACCGACGCTAGCCGGGCTAGAAAAATAATAAAGCCGGATTTTGCCGTCGTTTAAGATAACCGGATTCGGATCAACGGCCGGTAAGGTGGTATCTTTAATGATAATCGCTTGTTTGTCAAAACTTTTGCCCAGATCTTTACTAATCCCAACTGAAACTTGCCCATTGGAGCCAGCACTGGCATCAACAAAATATAAATAAATTACGCCATCACGAATGACGGCACCCGGAACAGAGGCATGATCAAAGAGAATTTTATCTTGCTTCTGCCAAGTCAGACCGTCTTTTGAAGTGGCAGCATAAATTTTATGGTAATAGGGGCCGTTGGGATCTTGCGCCACACTATTGGACTTTTGCGTGGTACTGGGGCTGGTAGTTAAATTACTCGAGGAACTTTTTGATTTGCCAGAGAAATAAATACCCGTCAAAACTCCGACAAAAATAAAAATACCAATAATAACAAGTAATATTTTGGTTGTCCGTGACAATTTCCCTCCTTTCGAAAAATCAACTCAACAACACGCCGCCGTCAACGACAATTTGCTCGCCAGTCATATAGGAAGACATGTCAGAGGCCAGAAAAAGAGCTACTTTGCCGATATCATCAGGGATTCCCATGCGATGCATCGGGATTTTGGCCAGAAATTCATCCATCACTTTTTTCATATCAGTTCCTTCCTGGGGCTGGGACATTTTAGCCGCTCCGGGAGTATTGATGCCGCCGGGCGCAATGGCATTGACCCAAATCTTATGCTGGGAAAGTTCCAAGGCAGCATTTTGGGTAAAGCCCCAAACGCCATGTTTGGAAGCATCGTAATGGGCGAGCCCCACCATGGAAGGATGTAAAGCGTCAATGGAAGTAATGTTGATGATTTTGCCGCCCCGACCTTGGGAAATCATCTGTTTTGAGGCCGCTTCGGTGCAGAGAAATACTCCTCGTAAATTAACAGCAATCACCCGGTCAAAATCCTCTTTGGTCATTTTAGAAAGGGGCATTTGCGGATAAATGCCGGCGTTATTGACCATAATATCCAAGCCGCCAAATTCTTTTACAGCGGTTTGCACCATATCTTGGACTGAGGCCTCATCAGCCACATCTGTTTTTATTGCTTTAACTTTTAGCCCTTGACCGCTTAAGTCCGCCGTATTTTTTTGGCCAGCCGCTTCATCCAAGTCAGCGATTAAGACATTGGCGCCGGCCTGGGCCAAACGGGTGACTATGCCCAGCCCAATGCCCATTGCCCCGCCAGTGACAATGGCTGTTTTGCCAGTAAGATCTAAAAGTTTTTCAAAGGGAGTTATTGGTTGATCCATAAAACCTCCTTAATTCCTTAGGTTAATTGATTATCAGATGATCCGCCTCGGCTCGCACTCGGCGAGACGGGTTAGATAAATGGATAAATAGGGGACCCCTAATCATCCAATCCTCTAATTATCCAATTATCCAGTCATCCAATTATCCAAATAGATTGAGCAGCTCGCAGTGAACGGCTCGCTGTGAACTGCAGGCGGGCGCTTACCTTAATTTTAATATAGCAAAAAATTCAATTTTGCAAATCTTGATTTACTGGGGCCAGTAAAGTGAATTACTTTCTTTTGGCAATAAGCCACCAGACAATAGCAATGACAACAACCGCGATTAAAGCCCACCAATACCATGCCATTGAGGCCTCCTTCATTTTATTATAGCAAATTCTATCAAAAAAGCCCAATTTTACAATTGGACTCATGTTTCAAGGTCTTGTCGGTGATTTTACTATAAAACACTTTGACGAAAGCACTAAAATAGGGTAAAATAATAGATGTAGCGATTGGCTATTTGCTATTAGCCATCAGCTATCCGCCAACTGGCGGATTGGGCCCGTAGCTCAGTGGTAGAGCGACAGCCTTTAAATTAAGAGCCTTTGCAGGGAAAAGCGAACCTGTAAAGTGGACACTGCTGTATGCTGGAAAATCCCGCTTCGCGGGACAATCAGCAGGAAACCCCGCCTTTGGCGGGGGATCCTCAGAGACTATACGCAGTGCGCCTGGGATGGTGAAGAGATAGTCCAGACTACAACCCCGACATTTCAGTCGGGGGCCAAGGTAACTTGGTGTGGTAGGTTAAGCTGTGCGTCGTGGGTTCGATCCCCACCGGGCCCTCCATTGTAATTATGAGAGGTCATTCATACCCTCTTGCTATCAAAAAATATTGCCTAAAACATCGTCAAAAGGGCCTTTCTTTAAATGAATTGGTCCAAATTTTTAAAATTCCCAAAAGTACTATTCATGATTGGGTTTCTGACCAACCTCTCTCCAATAGGGCTATGATAAATATTCGGTCGAAAATCATTCTGGGACAAAAGAGAGGAATTGAAATTGCTAGAAAGATTTCGACAAAAGTAATCCCTCAACCAGATTATTGGACTCCTGGATTAACCTCAATAGTAGCGCATTTTTTATTCGATGGATACCCCACCAGCAAAAAAGATGGTTTTGTTTATTGCGGCCGGAATTTATCTCAAATCCAAAGAATGAGTAAACTCATAAAGAATGTTTTCGGTTTAGAATCCCATTATCGAAAAAATGAAAACGAGGTTATCAAAAGCACTAATTTTTCTGTCAATCTGTATAAATATATTAGTAGGAAAAAGAAAGAACTTTTACAGATTTTGCCTAAAGCACCCATAGAAATCAAATTGGCTTTTTTAAAAGCTTTTTTTGATGATGAAGGTTGCGTCACTTTCAATCAAAAAGTTAAAAAAGTAAGGGGTTTTCAACATTCAAAAATGATTCTTAGGTTAGTACAACAATTGTTAAACGATTTTGATATTATTAATCGAATTGATAATAACTATATAGAAATAACAATCACTGGTAGGGAAAATCTTGTCAAATTTCAAAACTTAATTAACTTTTCACCACAAATTTATATCAACCCGAAACGTAAAAATGGCCTTTGGAAACAAAAAATAGAGAAAAGAGCCATTTTGGAAAAAGCCCTCGCTTCCTATAAAATTTGAGTTCTACTCCCCCTCATCCCCTGATGAACTCCGTCGTCTCCATCCTGTAAAAATTAAAGCTAAAATTGGCAATATTATCCACCAGTTGTGCCAGCCGGTAATTCTAGCGGCAAATTTGGAAGCATTGGTGATGTTGGCCAATTGATCAGCCGGTAAAAAGGAGAGGATAGAGGACAAAACCAGCCCGGCGTATAAAAAGGAATAGCCAAACATTTCAATTGGCGCCATACTGCGAGAGCGTCCGCCAATAGAGGATTTGGCCACTAAAAGCGCCATTACCAGAACAAATAAAACAGCTTGAACCGTAAATAGGGAGACATTAGATTTAATCCAAAGGGAGTTGAAAACCGGATTTTCTCCCAGAAAAAATTTATAGACCGCATCGCCAAAAGAGGAAGCCACCACGAGACCCGCATAGGCAGAAATAATGCTGGTGATGATTTTATCCCGTTGCAGCATAATGCCATAGGCCATCGCGATGATAAAGAATAAAACTATAAACAAATCCCAAGACGGTGAAGCTGGCAATGAACCCTCCCTGACACCTAAATATCAAATATCATCTGTCAGGCCCCGCCAAGCTTAATCTATTTGCAAATTCCTGCAATCAGGATATTGCAAGAGATTGAGCGCTGTGGGGCACTCCGACCATTAAATATAAAAGCGTCTATTCCCATTATACCAAATCTTTTGAGGATTTTGTCAATTTGAGGACAAAATTTTAATTTTTGATATTTGAATTTTGATTTTCCGCCAGCTGGCGGATTATTCCTCCATTTCCTTTAACCGTTCAAAGAGTTCTTTTTGTTCCCGAGAGAGCCGTTTGGGGATTTTGATACGAACCGTTACCAGCAAATCCCCTCGTCGGCCTTTATAATTTCCGCCCTTCCCTCTCAACCGAAAAGTCGTACCATCTTGGGTGCCAGCCGGGATATTGAGTTCCACTCTTTCACCCTCTACCTGCAATTCCACCTTCTCCCCTAACACGGCCTGGGAAATGGTAATATAAACTTCGGTTTGGATTTGGGTAAAGGCAGAGGAGAAGATGGTCTCAAAAATATCGTCCAGTCCTCCCGAAAAACCAAAACCGCCGCCAAAATCAGAAAAATCAAAACCGGAAAATGGGGAGTAACCAGCCCCAGCTCGGCTTCCTGCTCTTTTGGCAAACTCTGGCCCAAACTGATCATAGGTGGCTCGCTTTTGGGGATCAGATAAAACTTGATAGGCCTCATTTATCTTTTTAAAACGCTCGCTGTCCCCTCCCCTGTCTGGATGATATTTCAAAGCCAGCCGGCGATAGGCCTGCTTAATTTCAGCTTGGGTGGCGTTTTTAGAAACGCCTAAAATTTGATAATAATCCACGACACCTCTTTTTAATATAATCTGTTGTGTCCGCCGAAGCGAAATCTAATTGGCGAAGAGGAATAATCACCTAATTCGCCAAGAGATTGAGCGTAGGCGGAGTTCACTACTAAACACACGAATTTTAAAATACACTAATTACACGAATATATTCACTAATTTTACTAATATTATTTTTAGTACGTTTGCTCAAAACCAGAAGATGAAGTTGAGGTAGTTGTTGAAGAAGTAGACGTTGAAATAGCATTGCCTTGTTCATCAAAGGCCTGACCGCTTTCCCCGTCAATAATAATTTTTTTACTATCAGATACACCTTTATATTCAACAGTCCAGTAAAGTTTTTGGCCAGTTTGATCAGAGGCAAGGGAGAGATTGATTTCTGATAAAGTTGAACTTGTTCTATAAGTTGCGCCACCAGCAGTTTCAGCTGCTTGTAGGGCCTGGGCATAATTGATTTTCCAAAGGCCCAAAGGTGCCGGATGTTTCAAATCAGTTAGATAATCCTCTTTGGGAATGATTGCCCGGATGGAACTGCCAGTTGATTGAGATATAGAAATTGTCCACCAATAGGTAGGATCTGAGGCAGAACCATAAGTATAAGTTTCGGTGCCAGAATCAATATCCAGGGTCGGTGGAAATTTAATCGTCAAGTTGTAAAAAACAGCATCAGATTTCCAGGAAGTGGCTTTTTGTTTAGCCAGAGTAAAGTTTTGTTTGGATTTTTCCAAAATCGTTGAGGTATCAATCGTGGTGATATTTGAGGATGTAGTGCCAGTTGAGGTAGTGGTTTGGGTCGTGGCTAAAGTAGTAGTGGTTGATGAGCTTTTTGGTTTATAATATTTTCTCCAAGCCAAATAACCCACCCCGCCTAAGGCGACCAAGACAATCAGAATGATATAGATAATAGTATTTCTCAAAACCCCTCACTTATATTTATTGTATCATACAATTTTGCGATTGTTGTTGTGATAAATTGTGACTCGTTGTGATACATTGTGGTTCGTTGTTCTTAACCATTTTATCACAACCGTTTCACTACCGCATCACTACTGTATCACTTTAATTTTAAGGTGCAATTTATTCTTTCTTCTCCTCTGGTTTTTCTTCTCCGCCAGCCGGTGGTTCTTCCTTGGGCGGTTCTTGAGGCGGGGTTTCCCCTGGTTTTTGCCCATACATTGCAGCGCCGATTTGCTGGATTAAGTTTGACAGCTCATCATAGGCCTTTTTAATTTCCTCAACATTGTCTTTGCCGGCCGCCTCTTTCAACACTTTAACCTTTTCCTCAACTTCTTTCTTTTTATCCTCAGTCACTTTATCGCCGGCATCTTTCAAAGTTTTTTCCACTGTATAAATTAAGCTGTCAGCCAGATTTCTGGCTTCAACCAGTTCCTTTTTCTTTTTATCTTCCTCTTCATGTTTCTTGGCCTCTTCCTGCAGTTTATCAATTTCTTCCTTGGACAGGCCAGAAGAAGAGGTGATAGTGATATGCTGTTCTTTGCTTGTGGCCTTATCCTTGGCTTTGACATTCAAAATACCATTGGCGTCAATGTCAAAAGTTACTTCAATCTGGGGGACGCCGCGGGGAGCCGGTGGAATGCCATCTAAGATAAAACGTCCCAAAGTGCGATTGTCAGCTGCCATTGGCCGCTCGCCCTGCAAAATATGGATTTCCACGCTGGGTTGGTTGTCAGCAGCAGTGGAGAAAGTTTCAGTTTTTGAGGTTGGAATGGTGGTATTGCGTTCAATTAATGGCGTCATCACCTGGCCCAAAGTTTCCAGGCCCAAAGTCAAAGGCGTGACATCCAAAAGCAGAAGATCTTTGACCTCTCCCTGCAAAACCCCGGCTTGAATGGCTGCACCCAAGGCGACAACTTCATCAGGATTAACTCCTTTGGAAGGCTCTTTTTTGAAAATTTCTTTGACTTTTTCCAAGACTGCCGGCATTCGGGTTTGTCCGCCAACCAGTATAACTTCATTGATATCTTCTGGTTTCCAGTTAGCATCTTTTAAAGCCTGTTGGCAAGGACCAACTGTTTTTTCAATGAGATCTTGAGTTAATTTTTCTAGTTGCGCTCGGCTGATTTTCATAACAAGATGCTTTGGCCCAGAGGCGTCAGCTGTTACAAAGGGCAGGTTGATTTCAGTTTCGGATTGGCTGGAAAGCTCAACTTTGGCTTTTTCCGCTGCTTCTTTTACCCGCTGGAGCGCGCTTTTATCTTTTTTCAAATCAATGCCGTCGGTTTTTTGAAACTCTTCAATAATATAATCCATCACTTTCTGATCAAAATCATCACCGCCCAAATGGGTGTCGCCATTGGTTGATTTAACCTCAAAAACTCCTTCGCCGATTTCAAGTAAAGTGATGTCAAAAGTACCACCGCCCAAGTCAAAAACAGCAATTTTACCCTCTTTTTTCTTATCTAATCCATAGGCCAAAGAAGCGGCAGTTGGTTCATTGATGATTCTTTTGACCTCCAGGCCAGCAATTTTGCCGGCGTCTTTGGTGGCTTGGCGCTGAGAATCATTGAAGTAGGCAGGAACAGTGATGACAGCGTCAGTCACTTTTTCACCAAGATAGGCCTCAGCATCAGCTTTCAGTTTTTGCAAAATAAAGGCAGAGATTTCCTGGGGAGTGTATTCCTTAGCTTGCCCCGAGCTTGTCGAGGGGTCGCCCATTTTTATCTTCACTCCCTCCCCTGCCTTAACGATTTGATAAGACATTAAGGCAACATCGCGCTGAACTTCTGGATCATCCCAATGGCGGCCAATTAATCTTTTAACGGAAAAAATTGTATTTTCCGGATTAACAATGGCTTGGCGCTTGGCAGTCACCCCTACTAGCCGTTGGCCGTTTTTATCAACTGCCACAATGGAAGGACAAAGATTACTGCCTTCTGCTGTATGGATAATTTTTGGTTTTCCCCCCTCCACGACCGCAACAACGCTGTTGGTCGTGCCAAGATCAATACCGATTGTTTTAGACATATTACCTCCGCTCCTGTGTCCCGCTCCTGTGAAAACAGGAAGGGAGCTCAGGAAGTCCCGCTAAGCGAAATCTATTTTGAGAAGAGGAAAAAGAACCTATTTCTCAAAGAGATTGAGCGATGGCGGGACAATTCATTAAATTACTATGTATTTCTAATGTAAAGTAAACTTTACATTTTGTCAAGGCCCGTCCATGTGTCAACACTGGACGGGCCGCCGACCCCGTTAATTGCGCTTCTTAAAGTAGAGGATGTAATCCCTTTTTAAGAAAGCAATTTTACGGGGTCAAGCACTGCACCAGCAGAGGAAGGTTTTGTAGCAGGGTCAAGTGCCTAATTTTTGAGTCCTAATTTACTGATTGACTTTTACCTTGGCTGGAGAGATGATTTTATCTTTCAGCGTAAATCCTTCCTCCACTATTTCTATAATTTCCCCTTCTTTGTAATGTTTATTTTTCTCTGTCATTACTGCCTCGTGTTTTTCCGGGTTAAATTTATCGCCGGGGGAAACTTCAATCTTTTTAATACCGGCCTCCTCTAAAATCTTCAAAAAATGCTTTTCCGTTGCCATTACGCCTGCCGCCCAGGGGTCATTTTGTAAATGTTTGGGTAAATGGGCCAGCGCCCGCTGGAAATTTTGATAAACACCCAAAAAGGGCAGGGCAGTTTTACCAACGGCCTGTTCCACTGCTACCTCTTTATCACGTTCGGCCCGTTTTTGAAAATTAGCCAGTTCTGCCAAAACTCTTTTATAGCGCTCTTCCAATTCATGGAGTTTTTTTTCTTTTTTCATCGCTATCATCTACTTATGTTACAATCAAAAAATAGTTATGTCAATATAATATTTTCTAGCGGGTGCGAGTGGTATCCACTTCTGAAAGACTGCGGAGGCCGAGCGCATGGTCAGGGCGAGGCCGAGTATCAGCGAGTTCCCTCACTGGGGGAACGAGCGGTCTTGAAGAAGGGATACCCGAGCAGGCCCCGCATGGTTAGTTTTAAATCATAATGTCAAGGCAAATTTTCCCTCATCAATATTTCACTTTAGTCCTTTTGCCTTTTCTTCTGGGAGTATTTTTAGCCACTTTTTTGAAAAGCGATTTTTTAATTTTTTTCTGGTTGGCCTGTGGTTTTCTGGTTTTGCTCTTTTTATTCTGGAAATATGAATTTTTACGGCTTTTATTTTTAGGTCTAATTTTTATTTTTTCAGGCGCTGGCTATTTAAACTGGCGGCAAGCTAGTATAAAAATCAATTTACCCTATGGGAAAAATGTCAATTTTTTGGCCATGATCTCGGCTTTGCCGGAAAAAAGCGGCCAAAGCCAAAAGCTGGTAGTTTCCCCCTCCAAAAATAGTAATATGGCGGGAAAAATTTTACTAACCACCCGCGATTATACTACCTATCGCTACGGCGATATTCTACAAGTTTCAGGCGCAATTACCAAACCCGAACCTTTTGAAAATTTTGACTGGGGAAAATATTTAGAAACCCAATACGGCGTGTATGGAGTAATTTTAAATCCTAAAATTTCCCAAATCGGCGCGGGTAAGGGGAGTATTTTTTATCGGGCAATTTATTTTTTGCGGGAAAAGATTGAGGGCAAATTGACTCTTTTGCTCCATGAACCAGAAGGAGGATTGCTCCATGGTTTGCTTTTGGGTGGTTCAAAACAAATGAGCCAAGATTTACAAAATGCTTTCAGGAAAGCTGGCCTATCTCACATTGTTGTGATTTCCGGTTTTAACATCACTATAATTTTGAAGGTTTTTCACGATTTGATTGCCCGTTTTTGGCGCCGTCTAGCTTTTGCCGGCGGGATTTTGGCAGTTTTGGTTTTTGTTGTTTTGACCGGCGCTGATAGTGCAGTGGTGCGGGCGGGGATAATGGGAGGAGTGATGATTTTGGGCTATCAAATCGGAAGGCGGGGGAGCTTATCAATCGCCCTTTTACTGGCTGGCGTTTTGATGATTTTACAAAATCCCTTGGTTTTGCGTTTTGATGTTGGATTTCAGCTGTCATTTTTGGCGGTTTTAGGGCTGGCCTTCCTCTCCCCTATCTTGGGAAAATTTTTTGAAAAAATGTGGCTTATTCATAAAACACCTTTCATTTTCAAAGAAGCCCTGGCCACTACTTTATCGGCTCAAATTTTTGTTTTGCCAATTTTGCTTTTTAATTTCAAATATATTTCTTTAGTGGCGCCACTAGCCAATGTTTTGGTTTTGTCGCTTATCCCTTTAACGATGCTTTTGGGGTTTGTCGGGTTGGTTTTGGCATTTATCTGGATTCCAGCCGGCCAGTTTTTTGCCTTTATCCCTTGGATATTTTTACATTGGATTGTTTGGGTGGCGCAAAAGTTGTCAGCTTTACCCTGGTCAGCCCTACAGATTGAAAAATGGAATGGCTGGCTGATAGTGGGATATTATATAGTTTTGGCGGGAATGCTATTTTTCCTACAATACAAAAAGCGCCCACCTTCGCCGTGAGGCTATGGTGGGCAAGGCCGCCCGGCCCCCGAAGGGGCGCGGGCGGCGTGAGCGCTGAAACGATCGTCATTTGGTTTCGCTGGGCTGGAGAATACCTTTGCTACGGCCATCGGTGATCTCCGCTTCGCCCCGGAACTGGCTTGATCGGAATTGACCGTTTTGCCAGGTGATAAGTGCGAAACTTTCATGACGACCAGTTTCATCGTAGTAGAGGGCGTTGATCATGAAGTTTACTGTTTGATCGGGTCCGATGGCCGTGCAGTTGTAGTTGGTGATTAGATAGGCATAGTCGCCGTCCTGACTGGCCCCTGAAAGGGGACTGAACTGGAAGTCAATTCGTCCTGTGTCTGTGATCGTGTAGCCGGTCACCCGAACATGCATATAGATGTCGGGGCCGGATGGCCAAATCTCAAAACGCAGTACTGATCTCCACTGTTCAAAGACGAAATCATGGATATAGGGCTCGCCACTAAGTTGATTTTGCAGCGGTGCCCCACATCCGGCTACCAAGACGATGACCAGAAGGCCGACCAGCAACAGCAGTATTCCTTTCATTAAGATTCACCCCTTTGATTTTCAACCTCTATATTATAGCATAAAAGCAGCCAAATGTCAAGGGGTGAAGTAGAACGAAGTTCACTTCACCCCGCAGACCATGTATACGACGCTTCAGTGTGATTGAATGTAATTCAATAAACTGAAAGGAGTTATAGCGTGGTCAAGCACTGCGACAGCAGAGAAAATGGGAAAGAATAGACTCCAAAATAGATTTAATTCTTTTCTCTTCGCCACTCTTTTAATTGTCGTCATTTTACTTTGGGGCCAATTTTTTTACTCTCGCCCCAGCCCAAACTTGAACCTTTATTTTTTGGATGTTGGCCAGGGTGACGCTATTTACATCCGCACCCCAACTGGAGAAGATGCCCTAATTGACGGCGGGCCAGATGATAGTATTTTGCAAAAATTAGGGGAGGTGATGTCGCCAACTGACCATGAAATAAATTTAGTCATTTTATCACATCCTCACGCCGATCATTTAAAAGGGTTACTGGAAGTTTTAAGCCGCTATAAAGTTGATGAGATTTTGCAGACAGATGTTGAATATGATAGCGTTACTTTTTTGACTTGGCAAAAAATGATTGGGGAAAAACAGATTGCCAATCATTTAGCCAGAGCTGGAGTGGAGCGCAGTTTGGGAGAGGCGAAAATTTTGATTTTGTATCCTGATGATTCATTTATTGGGCAAAAAATAGATAACCCCAACAACACTTCAGTTGTCAGTAAAGTCAGTTATAAAAATTTTGCCGCTCTTTTAATGGGCGATTTGGAGAAAGAGGGACAGACAAAATTGCTGCAAACCCAAAAGGATAACCTGGCCGTTCAAGTTATTAAAATCCCCCATCATGGTTCTGATACTGCTGCTTATCAGCCATTTTTAGAGGCAGTTTTGCCAAAGCTGGCTATCATTTCTGTCGGCAAAGATAATAAATATGGCCTGCCGGGTCAAGTGATTTTTGAGATTTTAAAAAAAATAAATGCCGAAGTTTTGCAAACCAGCCAAAACGGGACAATCAAGGTGGAAAGCGATGGAGAGAAATTCTGGGTTAAGGAGGAAAGGAAATAGCGGGTCCTGGTCGTCCCGCCATGGCGGGGCTCCCACCCACTAAAAGTATAGAGATGTAGCGAAAAAGGATAAAACTTCTTGACTTTTTTATAGATTTCTGCTATTATATTTGAGGTTGAAGTTGAACCTTTACTTTATGGCTTCACCCCGGTCTCGCGGGGTTCAAATCCGTCCCGCCAAAGGCGGGGCAAAAAGGAGGATGTCGCAGATGGCTTCTAGCCGTGGCAGACGTCCAGAGGTTGTAAGGAGGTGCATGGGTTGTGCTGATCCACTCGTTGTTATTGGTCCCTCTGGGGAACCGGAGGTACCCTGCTCTCGGCAGCGATGCCGAAAGCAGGGCGTGACTACTCCCATCAGGCTTCCAGGTTTCATTCGAGTGCCGAAAGGGATGGAACCGGATTACGGCTTGAAAATCCTCGCCGCGATCCAGAGTGGTTCGATCCCGCCAGCTACGATCAACCAGTATCTTGATCCTCTGTATGATTACCGCCAGATCGAGGGGCTCATCCTCATCGGCCCGGCCGAGCTGGGCAAGGTCTGCCAGGGTCCAAAAGGTGAGAATCCTCTGGGCCTCGAAGACGACTGGATTCCGGAAATCCCGGTGCCCGAGAGGATGGCTGCCTGGGTCCGTAGTCAGCGCTGGCGGACTGACAAGGATTGGGCCACCAGAGCGGCGCTGGTCTTGGCTCCGCCCAACATCGGCAACATCCCCACTTCCCTCATCGGTCAGAATAAACTCTGGGGCGTTTCCCATGATGGCGTTGGAGCCGGCCTTGTCCGTGGGGATGTTTTCTGGTCCAACTGGTTTGTCCAGTCCAACTATGATTGGGCAAAGGAACCAGCCGTGGCTGACTGGCAGTGGCTTCTCGTCTACGAGCACCCGCTCTGGACGACGAAACTCAACTCGGAGCGTCAAAAGAGAGCAGCAGAGGAAAAAGGCATGTCCATCTCCACTGCTGCCCAGGATGCCCTCGCCCTCAACCTGGTGCTGGCTGTTACCGGTATCCAGTTGAGACTATTGACCTGGTCCAGGACGGTCACTCTTTACGGCGGCTACCCGCTCATTGTCGACTGCTACGCCCTTGGCGTCCGCGTCGACCAGTACTGGCCTCCCGGGCATGCCCATGCTGATGTGGCGGGCTCCGTCCAGGGAGTGCCATCGGAACTTGGGTAATGGACCATGGGACCTTTTGGTCCCTTGGTCTGGGGGCAAATCCCACCTTCGGGTGGGGTTTGCCCCTTTTTGTATTTTGGAAACTTTGAAAATTGGATTTTTATAACTAAATTTATTAAAATAATATTGAGAGTAGGCAGTGTATTGCGGTTTATGGATCGCAGTCGCCGAAATCTCTAAAATTCGAGTAGCCAGAATCTCGATTATCTACGGATATCGGGAGAGTGCGAAAGAATTGTTTAGAAACTCCGTGTTTGTCTTTAGGGGAGCTGAAAAGCCCCGGAAAACAATACCCGCGACGGACGGGAACCACAGGAGAGATTTTCTCATCCATTGGGAATAAATCTCCAGTGAAAAGGGCGAAGATAAACACCTTTTACGGCGGCTACCCGCTCAATGTCAACTGCAACGACAATGGCGTCAACGTCAACCAGAACTGGAATCCCGAGAATGCCCATGCTGATGTGGCGGGCTCCGTCCAGGGAGTCTCTAAACTAGACAAAAGCACCTCATTAAAAGGTGCTTTTGTTGATCTACTCCAATCACTGAGCATTCTGCCAATTTCTTGCAGTTTTTCTTCTAAAAGTAAATATTTTTTTATATCTTTAGGGCCTTGAAGCATTGTAATTGTTGCAGGTTAAGGATAAAATTGAAGGAGAAGAAATAGTGGTCGAATTATTTTTACTTTTGAATTGTTAGTTTTAAGTTCTTTTGCGGAGCAAAAGTGTCAGGTCATTCCCCCGCATAACTCCTTCCTGTTTATTGAATTACATTCAATCACACATGAGTGTCGTATGCGGGGCAAGCAAATCAATTAATGAGGTAAAAATATGAGTGGTCACAGTAAGTGGTCACAGATCAAACGCCAAAAGGGAGTGGCTGATTTAAAACGCTCTAATCTTTTTTCTAAACTTTCTAATGCTATCACTGCGGCAGTGAGAACTGGTCAGGGTTTAGATATTACTGTGGAACGGGCCAAATCGGCCAATATGCCCAAAGATAAAATTGAGGCAGCAATTGCCAGAGGAAAAGGCGCCCAAGGTCAAGCAATTGAAGAGCTGATTTTAGAAGGTTTTGGGCCAGAGGGGGTGGCAGTGATTGTTAAGGCCTATACTGACAATAAAAACAGAACTCTTTCCGATATCCGTAATATTTTTACCAAAGGCAATGGCCGGCTGGCAAGTTCTGGCGCTGTTTCCCATCTTTTTGATTTATTGGGAGTGGTAAGGGTTGAGAAAAAGGATTTGACGCCAGAAAAATCAGACCAATTGGAACTTTTGGCCATAGATAATGGTGCATTGGATATTAAAGATATGGAAGATGTAGTAGAGATTCAGACCAAACCGATTGATTTATTTAAAGTCAAAAAAGCAGTTGAGGAAGCGGGCGGCAAAATCCTGGAGGCCAAATTAGAATATATACCAAAAGCCAATGTTAATTTGCCGGATGAAGCGGCAAAAGAAAAGGTTATTAATCTTTTGGAAGCATTAGAAGACCAAGCAGAAGTGGATGAAGTTTTTACCAACGGGGAGTTGTAATTTTTAAAATCCTAAATCCGAAGCACGAAATCCTAAACAAATTCAAAATTCTAAACTCCAAATTCAAAACCCATTTAGAACATTTGAGCATTGGGATTTAGATATTGTTTAGAAATTAGATATTAGAAATTAGAATTTAAAGAGGTTGTATGCGTATTTTAGGTATAGATCCAGGGACAGCTCGTTGCGGTTATGGAGTAATTGATATATCCAAAAAAGACGGTAGTATGTCCTGGGTTACCCATGGCTGCATTGAAACTGATAAACTGAAAACCGATGCTGAGCGGTTAAACCGAGTTTTCAATGATATAATGAGTATAATTGAAAGATACCAACCGGATCAGGTGGCTGTTGAGTTGCTTTTCATTTTCAAGAATCTCAAAACTGCCACCAAGATTGCCGAGGTACGGGGGGTGATACTCTTGGCTTGCGCCAAAAAGAGTTTGGCCCTGCAAACCTTTGAATATACCCCTTTACAAGTTAAGATGGCTGTGACAGGATATGGCAGAAGTGATAAAAAAGAAGTGGTCAAGGAAGTATCAGCAGCATTAAAGCCAGGCCGAGATTTAGGTTTGGGCAAGAAAAATGGTTTTGATGATGCGGCTGACGCTTTGGCTGTCGCTATTGCTCATTATCATAAATATATTGAAGAAGGAATAAAATAATAAATCCTAAATCCGAAATACATAAATTGGCAAAGCCAATTCGCGAAGCAAATCCTAAACAAATTCAAAATTCTAAATCACAAATCCAAAACTCGTTTAGAACATTTGAACATTAGGATTTAGATATTGTTTAGAGTTTAGATATTAGAAATTAGTATTTAAGGAGTAAAAGTGCCACAACTTAGACAAAATATTATCACTGGCGATTGGGTGGTGATCGCCCCTGAGCGGGCTAAGCGGCCTAATGATTTTATCACGGCACCGGCAGTCCGCCAACAGTCAAAGATTGATTGCGTTTTTTGCGTTGGTAAACCAGCCTGGCAGGAACGTTTCAAAGAATATGATACAAAGCATATTTACATTACCCCCAATAAATACCCAGCCTTTTTACTTGATGGCACCACTGTCTCCACTCGCAGTTTCAAAGTAGAAGAGGGGTTTTACCGCGCCCGGTCCTCAATGGGCGGTCATGATGTGGTAGTAATTGTTGATCATGATCAGGATTTACCCAAATTCACCCAGGATATTTGGGTAGAGCTTTTGCAGGTTTTTCGGAAACGTTATCTTGATTTGGCCCAGAAGCACAAAGTGGAATATACTATGCCAATTTATAATCACCGACCGCAATCTGGCGCTTCTATTGAACATCCCCATGCCCAGATTTTTGCTTCCAGTATTGTGCCAAATTTGGTGGCCAAGGAACTTTCTCACACTCAGCACCACTTTGAATCAGAAGGAAGATGCGCTTTTTGTGATTTGATTGCTCATGAAAAAAAGGAAAAAATTAGAGTTTTGGTGGAAAATGAAGATTTTATTTCCTTTACTTTTTTTGCTGCTCGTTTTCCCTTTGAAATCTGGTTATTGCCCAAAAAACATCAGAGCCGTTATGAAGATCAGAAAGATTTGCAACTGAAAAGCTTAGCGGAAATCCTTCATCAAACTTTGCATCTTTTGGATAAAACCCTCAATGACCCCCCTTTGAATTTATTTTTTCACACCTTGCCTAATTCAATTGAAGCTTCTGATTCTTATCATTGGCATGTAGAAATTGCCCCCCGGCTTGCCAATTATGGTGGATTTGAGTTAGGATCAGGTGTTATAATAGACGTTGTCTCGCCGGAGAAGGCGGCAGAGTATTTAAGAGGAAAAAATGGAAAATAATCATCCTTTATTAACCATTGCCATGATTTCAGAACATGGCGATCCTTTGGCCCCACTTGGTGGTCAGCAATCTGGTGGTCAAAATGTTTATGTTTATGAAGTGTCAAAAGCACTCAGCACTTTGGGTGTTAAAGTAGATGTTTTTACTCGTTGGGAAAATAGAAAAGCTGATCAAAGGGTAAGATTTGCCCAAAGAGCTAAAGTTATTCGCTTAAAAGCTGGTCCTCGCCAATTTATCTCTAAAGATAAATTTGGCCCCTTGATGCCAGAATTTGTTGAGCATTTTTTAGAATATTCCAGATTAAATAAAATAAAATATGATTTAATTCACGCCCATTATTATTTTTCCGGCTGGGCGGGATTGCAGCTAAAAAATATTCTCAAGATTCCTTTAATTGAAATTTTCCATTCCTTAGGAGTTTTAAAAAAGAAAGCATTAGGCGAACGGGACACCAGTCCGACGGAACGAACACAAATTGAGCGCCGAGTGATGCACGGGGCTGATAAAATTATCGCTATTTCTCCACAGGAAAAAATAAGTATGATATCAGAATATGACGCCAATCCCGAAAAAATTACAGTTATTCCCGCCGGGGTTAATTTACGTCGATTTAAACCCCTGCAACAAAAATGGGCTCGAGAAAATTTGAATCTTTCCCAGGAGAAAAAAATTGTTCTTTTTGCCGGTAAAATGGAAAGAAGGAAAGGGGCGATTACATTAGTCCAGGCAATCGCGGAAATAAAAAAACGTTGGCCAAAAATTTATCAGCAATTGCAGGTCATTATGTTTTCAGGCGATCCACGCCGGGTGAGAACCAAAGAAAAACAGGAGGCCGATGCTCGTCATGATCTCAAAAATGCAATTGTAAATTATAAAGTTGGCGACAAAATAAAACTTATGCAAGGGGTTGGTCAGGAAAAATTGCACATTTATTATGGTGCGGCTGATGTTGTCGTGATGCCGTCATATTATGAGCCATTTGGCATGGTAGCGATTGAGGCAATGGCAACTGGTACACCAGTAGTTGCCTCCAGTGTTGGCGGATTGCAATGGACAATTGAAGATGGCATTACTGGTTTTCATGCCCGACCAAAAGATGCCCTGGGGTTTGCCCGACAGATCGTTAAGGTTTTAAGCGATGAGGAACTGGCCGACAGAATGGGTAAAAATGCCGTGATCCATGTTCAACAAAATTACAGCTGGCCCCATGTGACCAGGAAGATATATAAACTTTATAAGCAATTATTAGTAAACAATGCTCGAAAAAAGGGGCGAGGAAATGGGTGAATTTTTGTCTTCTGAAGAAGAAAAGCAAGCAGCTTTAGCTTTTGAGCAGGGGAAAGCGGTAGCCAATCTTGAATATGCTAGACGAGTGAACAAGCAAAGTCCTCCGTATGACCAAATGGGTGAGGAAGTTGTGACGGAAGTTGAGTTGAGCGGAATTTATCGTGAAAGCAGTATTGCTCAAAAAATAGCAAAGCGTCAGAGTATGGGCTCGAAACCGGTGGCTCTTTTTACCGACATTGATAACACTTTCTATCGGCGAGATATGGTAGAGCCAATGAGAAAATTGAATCAGGTTTTGCAACGTAATGAATGGGGACTAATTTACGTTACAGGGCGTGATTTAGCGATGGTTAGACAAAGTGAAGAGTTACCCCAAGCTGACATTGTTGTGGGAGCAGTCGGTACTGAAATTTATGTCCAAAAAGAGGGATCCTATGTGATAGACGAAGAGTTCCGTCAGTTACTGCAAA
>Ga0210057_1004102_pt1 | contig 19626 bp, 15 predicted proteins | sample CryGeyCG2114_010_2_FD_183968 | JGI IMG/M metagenome (GOLD analysis project Ga0210057, IMG submission 183968) | Groundwater microbial communities from aquifer - Crystal Geyser CG10_big_fil_rev_8/21/14_0.10 (SPAdes) (version 2) | ecosystem: Environmental > Aquatic > Deep subsurface > Groundwater ...
TCCATGAAACTCCAGAATCATCAGAATATTTTATACCATAAGTTTGTGGCAACGAAGTACTTTGCCTAGTCCAATTGATTGTTCCATTACCAAAATAAACTTCTCCCCCATCAGGATTGATGACATCTAAATAACCACAATCTCCATTTCCTCTATTTGCAACAGCAAGACCATCCTTATAGAAGTTACCATGCTGTTCATTAATTCCATTCAAGTAATCTAATTCACAGAAATCAGTTGCAGTTCCACCATCATTAATACCATTATTATCAAAATGGTTTAGCCAGACTTTTATGTTGCTTGAATCTTCAATCAATAAATCATAAGTTCCGCTATTATTTATTAAATTCTTTGTCACATTGCCATATGTATAATTGTATACTTTAATGCCTTCAGCACTGGCTTCATATATCTTGTTGCCAGTAATGATATCTCCATTTGATCCATTAAGCAAGACTCCAATATTTGCACTTTGTATTGTGTTATTATCAAATGTATTATTATAACCAACACTCCATCCAACTGCCGGCAGTAATTGCATTCCTGTATCTATTGCATTATATGTTGAATTAATAATAATATTATCATTGAATGTGTTGTTTATTCCTGCAATTCTAAATCCGAAACTGCTGTCCTGTATTAAGTTATCCCTGATTATATTATTATTACCTCCAAACATGCCAACTCCTCCCCAGATACTATAAGTTGTGTCTTCATAATTTAGGCCCTCGGAATAGATTGTATTATGTTCAATAATATTATTGTTTGCTGAATTATATAAGAAAATTCCGCCTAAATCACTTTCAAATACATTATTATGTGAAACATTAAAATTATTCGCTCCAGATAATAATATTAGGCTAAACAAAGTGCTGTTTGAAAAATTATTATATGCAATTAAACCGCCATTAGGAGCAGAAATACTAAAAGCAGATGAATAAGCATTTCTAACATTTCTAACATTATTCCAAAGGATGCTTATATTTCCATAAACTGTTGCGCCAAGATTAAATCCTGCACCATCATTATCAGATAATGAACCATAAACACTAAAATTGGTTAGGCCTATGTCTGTGACAATACCACCAAAATCATTCCATCCTGTTGTAACATTATCTACTATTGTATTATTCATTTGATCAAATACAAATCCATATTCATTATTGTTTGAAATAGAATTTTTAACTGTAGTTCCTATTGGGGATACTACCTCTTGAATATTTATTCCCCTGCCCGAGTTATTTTGGCTTAAGCAATCCTCTATAATAAGTTCATTAGTAAGCTCTAAATTTTCAATATTAATCCCCCTATTACTATTATTTTCTACTCTAATGCCTTTTATTGTTATAGTATCTCCCTTGTAGTTAGTAATGGATAATCCATCATTAGAATTATTTATGGCTGTAGAATTATATATGCTCAAATTAGTCCCATCATAAATCCAGATCCCTTGCTGAGCATTTCCATTATAAACTGCTGTCAAATTATTCAGATAAGAATTATTAGTATATCCAATCTCAAAGTTTGCATTTGAGGAGTTTTTGGCAATCAAATTTGTAAAAGTAATATTCTGGTTGTCAAATGACCTTATATTAACGCCATATTCCGTTGTAGCATCATAAGCATAGGATGAGTCCAAAATAATATTACTACTTTGTTCAATATGTAAATTATACACATAAGAACTGGCATTGCAATTTTTTATAGTAATATTATTTCTATTTAGAACATTCAACCCGCTGCCTGTGCTGGACAAGTTCCCATATATATATGCTCCATTACAATCTAAATAAACATTATCAGCATTGATATTTATGGCATTGGCATCAGGAATTACTGGATATTTTTTAAATGGTAAATTCTTAGCTGTAACAATATAAACTCCAGATTCTTCGATAGATAATGTCTGATTAGTTCCATGCTCTTCAATTAAAGCAAATTCTAAATCTTGATATTCACAAGTTTTACTATCAGCACAAATTAATCCATTATTTATTCTAACAGTGAAGTTGCCGTCATACTCAGCAATATTATTGAAGGTATCATTAGCATAAATTGTAAAGTTGACCTGTCCGATAGGGAAAGTATCATCAATATTAAAAGTGATTTCCCATAATGCTCCAACTTGATAAAAGAATCCTTCATATATAGTTGTAACAGCACCTTTTATTGTTGCCCAAATTTTTATCCATACAGCACTAACAGTTCCTAGTCCAAAGTCAGAAGCATTAACTCTGAATGTAACATTTTCTCCTTGTTCAACTGATCCCTTATAAGATGCATTAACTAATCTTCCTTCTTCATTTGTAATATTAATTAAAGTAATATTAGGTGCAATATTATCAATAGTAATATCATATGCAGAAATATTACCAATACCTTCAGCATCAATAGGCCAAATTCTCAAGTAATAATCACCATTAATAACCCCAGTTGTATTCCAATAGTAGTTTGTATACTCAAAATCAAAATCACTAAATGTAATTGAACCATTGAAGGCAGAAATATTAATTGGCACTGTACAATTGTTTTCCTGTGGTCCAATGCATTTATTATCAATATAGCTTTGCAATCCACCTTTCAAATCATGAGTAGTTATTGTATTTCCATCTAAATTACCATTCCATTCAATTGAAGTATCATTGCCAACATCTACTCTAACATTTTGCGGATACGTTGTTCTTGTTTTATATATTAACAAAGATCCACAGTCCCCAGCACCGACTTGTTTACATCCACCATTTCCATTATAATTAGAAATTAAAATTTCAGGATAACTATCTCCGTCTAAATCTACAATGGCAGGAGAACTAGCTTGATCCGTTGTCAGCCTTCCACCTTCTAAAATCTTCAAAGGAGTTTGATTATAACTGTCTCCAATTCGAGGATTAAATCCAAAGAATAAATAACCTCTACCACAATCAGAACCTGCACATAAAGCAGAATCTGCATATTCTGCAACACCAATAATATCATCCATGCCATCACCATTAACATCTCCAGCCCTTATTGAATGCTGATCTCCAAGATAATCCTCAGTTTCAGTTCCGGTTCCAAACATTTCCACATCTGGCTGACTATTAAATGATCCCCCAGTTGCTTCATCATAACCATAATAAACCATAATCCCTCCCTCACTATCTGGTCCACTTGCACTTTCAGCAAACCTTCCGCCAACTATAACATCACTAATTCCATCCCCATTAAAATCTCCAATGGCTACACTTCTTCCATACCTATCATTATCATCAACACCAAATACTTCTAGGTCTGGTGTTGTATCCCATGTACTAGCAGCATTACCTTTCCAAATCTGTACAGAACCACAAGTATTAGCTCCGCCTGTTACACAAGCACCTTCAGCCAATGGTGCTCCTACAAGTATGTCATCATAACTATCATTATTTATGTCTGCAACCTCAACCCCATAACCTGAATAATCTGAAGCAGTTGGTGCATCAAATACTAAATCAGGAGCAGTTGACCAAGTATTCACAGTAGAATTAGGCGAATACCAAATTTGCACACCACCCTTAAATGTATTCATACCATATGCTGCTAAAATTGGATCTTTTACGCCATCTCCATTTGCATCTATTGCTCCAAGACTAAAACCTGCAAAATCACTATTAGCATTTCCAATTAAAGTAACATCAGGTCCATCAGGATTAAATCTTCCTCCAAATTCACTTTTATATCCGTAATAGATGTATGCTCCACCACAATCAGTGTCTCCAGAACCACTACTACAAGTTTCACCTGAAGTAGTATCTAGAGTAGGTGCTCCCAACATAACATCATCAACACCATCATTATTTAAGTCACCAACATAAACTGCAGCTCCAGCAGTACTACCACTATGCACTCCAAATAATTCTTCATCAGGATTAGAATTATATTTATCTTTTAACGTATTTCCTTCTTTTCCATAAAATACATAAACGCTTCCACAACTTGCCCCTTTACAAGAAGATCTCCCAGTAGTATCTTCAGCAAGTTGTGCTCCTACAATAATATCAACTAATCCATCATAATTAACATCTCCGTACCTAATTTCTTTCATGTGATCACTTGTATTAACTCCAAATAATTCATGTTCTCCTCTTTTATCTGTTGACGAAAAATTATAATTTTCAACATAAACTTCAGGAGTCATACTGAATGTAGCTTTAGAAATGTTAGCATACTTTGGAATTGTAATATTAAATAAGTAAGTTTCTCCAACTTCTAAGAAATATTTTTTTCTTGAAACATTTTTAACATTTTGATTACTTTCACTTAAAGTATAATTTACTAATCCTGTTTGCTGAGTAATGTTTACAGCATAAGTTGTATTATAATATTCTAATCTATAATATATAGGTAAAGCAGAATCTTGATTTTTCCATGTGATATTCATATTTGAACTTATATTTGTCCCATCGGTAGTAGCAACAGTAAATAATGGTACTCCGCAATCTCCAGCAGGAATGCTAGGGCTGCCTCTTGCATAGAAATTACCTCTGTAAGTTCCATTATACAATACACAGAAACTGTCTCCTGCCACTTCTGCAATCGTGTCAGTAGTTGCTACGCCTTGGAAATTATTCATGAAAATATTATTATTGCCATTAGTAAGTTCTATATGCCTAGTAGGCGTTCCATAGAATGTATTGCCGTATATATTTGAGTTTTCTAGTATATTATAAATCCCTCTAATGCTTGATGATATATTGTTAAAGCTAATGTTCCAATAATTATTCCCGGTTGATGAATAAATTGAAATACCCATCTCTGAGGCAGGATAAAGATTATTTTTGTAGACTACTGTACTATTTGTGTATGATGCATATATGCCTCTTGAATTTGTAGCATTACCTTCTGCAGTAAAATTATTGAACGCGATATAAGTGCCATTAACTCCATTTGTTATAAAAATCATATTGTCATCTGTACCATTAGCTTTTGTGAATTGGTTATTTGTAACTTTTGTGCCGAAAGTATAACCACCTACAGGAGTAGAAATGTAAAGCATTTCTGTATCTTCACCAATATCATAAAATTGGTTTATATCAACAATTGTATTATTGGCATTTGAAATATATAATCCTATAGACTTTGATCCAAGTGTATTAAAATCATTGTCTGTAAAATTATTATTTTCACCCATTCCAGATGTTGTCACGGCATAAGTGTTGTCTGCAGTTGTAAAATTATTTTTAAACATAGTATTATTGGCTGAATTTGCACTAGCTATATAGAATGGATAATTAGTTATGCTTGTAGCAGGCTGATAAACAGTATTATTAAAGAAATAGTTATTACTTGTTCCTCCTGAAAGATAAACTCCAACACTGTTTGTTTTTCTTGAATTGTTTATGAAATAATTATTTTGTATTGTCCAGTCAGTTACGCCTGCCATCCACGCACCAATATACCAGTCAGCAAACGTACACCCTTCTAATGTGCCAAAATCATATCCATTAAAGTCAATACCATAGGCAGAAGCATCAGATGGGTTTATAGAACCATTGATTATTGTTTGGTTACAAGTAATATTTACCGAATGTGCATTTAATTCTATTATTCCTACACTGCCTGCATCTAAAATGTCATAATTCCCAGAACAAAAAGTAACATCTTTAGAAACTAAGAAATTCTCAGAAGGTTCTTCACAATAGATTCCTTTTGTATTTGTCTTGTAAGTTGATGCATCATCATTCCCATCATTAGGGCTAACTTCTGCATGCCATTGTTCAGGTACAGTACTGTCATTAGTTGTAGTGCTGTTTGATATAACATCATATTTAGGAACTCCATTATTATATTGTATGGCAATTTGTTCTGGCGTTAATTTGTTATTATAAATTTTTATATTATCTATTGAACCATTAAAGTAACCAGGATAAGTGTTTCCTCCTAGGTCTATGAATGCCCAATCAGTTATTTTATTGTAAAGTCTTGAAGTGCAGGCTACTCCGTTTTCATATGCAGTATAATTATTTGCTGTTGCATTATAATCTTCCCATGTCAACGTAAGCATTTCCCAAACGCCTTCAGTAAATGCTCCGCTGCAAGAAAGGGAATTAGTTGAAGGGTCAGAAACTATAAATGACCAATCAGCCCCTCCATTTACGGTATATAAAACTAATCTTTGTGAACCACTACCCATATGTGTCAATATATATTGGCCAGATGCTTGGAAGTCTCCTTTCACCCAAACTTCAACACTACCATTATCTATTAAGTTATATGAGGTCTCAGGCATTCTGATATAATCATCTATGCCGTCAAACTTGTAAGCCCCAGTCTGTTTTCCAGTACTACTATCATTAGTGCCATTACTAGTCCATGTTGCACCCCATATTGTGCCATTATGATAATATACTCCTCCAGAATATGCTCCTGCATCATATCTTTTTGCATAATCTTTCACGGCAGTAGCATTATCAGCATAAACAGAATCAAAAGGCAAGTTTACAACACTCCAAGGCTCTCCATTCCTGTACCATTGGATGATGTTTGATTGATCTACTGTTAATAGCCCGTCAACTGTGATATTGTCATTGATGGAATCTTTTTCGGTAGTTGTATTTATTGATATTGTTCCACGTATTATTTTTGAAGTGTTTGATGAAGCACCATATGATAGCTGGTCATAAGGCAATACTGAACATGTCCAGTTCTCACTCAAGGTAGTATTTGGAAATGCAAGATAAGTGCTTAATTGCGTAGCATTTGTTACAGACAAGCTATAGCTTAACGAAACAATGCTATTGTTCAGCCAAGTTACATTTGCAGTTAAGGTGTCTCCAGCATTTGCGTCAGAAACAATGAAGGTGCAGTTAAGGTCATTTGAACTAACAGGCAATGCTGGTGTCATGCTTATTGAGTCAACAGTTGGTGCAACTAGTTCTGTTACAGAAACATCATCGAATTCAGAATATTGCCCTGCTCCGGCAGCCTTGGCTTGTAAATATATCGTTTCTACGGTAGCAGTAAATGTTTCATCAAACTCCTGCCATGTTGTGCTTTTTGTACCATCCCACAATGAAACTCCATCATGAATTATTTGTGGATAATAAAAGTCTGAAAATCCATCTCCATGTGCCCAGCCCTGAATTCTATATGTTTTGCTTGCTGTTAGGATAGTTTGAGAAGCGTAAGGATTTGCTTGCCCATTATGCTGAACTCTTAAGGATTGGCTTCCGCCATGCGGTGAAGTAGTCTGTTTAGTTAGGTTAGCACTATTTCCTGCAGTCCAATCTCCAACTCCTACAGCTTCCATGTCTCCGTCAACCAATAAGTTGGTAGGGTCATAAGCAAACGCAATATTCCCTCCAAAGTCAAACATCAATGTTGCATAGCCTGCTATATTGACTAATGAAGAGAAATGTCCAATGTCATTACATGAATAATTGTAAATAATAAAAGAGTTTATTTTTTCAGAGCCTGACAGGCTATCAAATAATTTTATTCCTGTTGATGTATTGGCATATAATGATTCAATTAAAGAATTATCTCCACATTCAACATCAATAAATTCTAATTCATCTAATGTATTAGTATCATCTTCAGGCATTTCCTCGAAATCAGTTATGGTGTAAGGATAGATTATCAAATCTGCATTACCAGTAGTATTAATATTGACAATCCATATTGCTCCTTCTCTTGGGAATGAATATACATTCAATACATCGATTGAAACTCCACCATAAGCGGAGAATCCAGTAACATTAAACCATACATGAGTTTCGTTTTGTATAAACTCAACATCAGCATTTATCCAACCATCAATACAAATTCTGTTGTTGAAATCCCAATTTTCACATTTAACAATTTTATTTATGTAAGCTTGTTTAGGTAATAAGATGGAAGCTTGTGTTGCTGGTTTTGTATTCACTGCAACAACTGGTGTTTCAAAGTCTGCTTGTAGTTCACTATCGCCAGTGTCAACAACATCTTCAAGTTGTACATTCTTAATGTCATTAACATTTGTTATTGTAATTTCAAGCGTTCCACCTTTACTTTTATTCAACTTTAGTCTTACTAATTTCTCCTTCCCTTTGTTGGTAATTTTTTCCAAACCAACTGAATGATCTAATGCGGCTTGAGGTAGTTCAAGTATTAGTTTGGATTTATTATCAACAGGTAAAGTAACATTAACTGTTTTGGTTAAGTTTTCACCTAAAAAGTCTTCGAAAGTTTCATTTCCAATTATTGTTTCATTTTCTTCAATTTCTGTAAAGTTGCTGTCTGTTTCATTTTCTTCAATTTCTGTAAAATTACTTTCAACAATTGTTTCATTAACTTCAACAACACTTTCATTGTTAAAGTCAGTTATATTTTCCCCCAAAAATTCTTCAAAACTTTCTGTAACGTTTTCAACTTCTTCTTCAATGTCTATTTTTACTGTTTGTGAATCTACTAAAATTCCATCCACAATTAAATCCACATAAACTTTTCCTTTTCCAGTTATGTTAAACTTTTCAAGCTCAACCAAAATTCCGTTGTCCAAAACAAATTCTGATAGAGGTTGATCTTCAACATAACCTTCATAGCTAACTCTGATAAAACTAGAATCCATATTCCAGCTTTGATTCAGATCAAAGTTTACTGTGTCATAAACACTGAAACCTGTAAAATTATTTAAAAATAAAAAACCTAAAATAAAAACTACAACAAGAATTGTAAGTTTTATGTTATCATTTGTGATAGGTGTTGTTCTTTTTCTTGTTGTTTTAGGGATTACTGTAACCTTTTCTTCCAAGCTTTCTTCACGTTGAGATATTGCTGTCCTTGCATCTTGGATATAGTTGTCATAATAGTCTTCCCAGAACTTAAGGGATTCACCTTGTAGGTAGTTGTTTAATAAAAATTCGTATTCGGCGTAAGTTATCCTTTCTTCTTTATATCTTTGTGAAAAATCTAATAATTTATCCACAATCTCAAGCTTTCTTTCTTGTGCAAGCTTGATATTTTGTTTAAGTTTTTCTAGTCGATAGTTTGAACTAGCAGAATTAGTTTTTAGATTCTTCTGATATATCTTCCCTCTTTTGGACAACTTAACTACCTCTTTTGCGCAAAACTAATGTTTAAGTACAAAATTCATCTTAAATAGCTGACGAAGTCTAATTCATGACATAGAAAGTCAGACTAGAAAGTTAAGAAAGTCAGTCTTTGAGTCATATAAGTCAGTTATTATATTTGACTTAAACAAAAGCTTAATATAGTCTTTTTAATATATAATATAAATTGAAATGAACGAACTAATTTTAGCAGGAATTTTTGGTTTTATAGGTGGCGTAGCAAGGGCTTCTGTAGGATTCCTTAAAGCTCTAAAACAGAAAAAAAAGTTCAATCTAAAATACTTTTTAGTATCTTTATTTACTTCAGGAATTGTTGGTGTATTTGCAGGATTATTGTATGATAAGAATTACAAGTTAACTTTGATTGCAGGATATGCTGGAACGGATTTAATAGAAAGCATTTACAAAATGAAGCATCCTAAATCCACTCTTTTTTCTTAAGTATATTTTTTTTGCTGTTTAGACCAGACTTTATTTGGTGTTTTTTTAGTCCATTTCGCTGCCATTTTTACAAATTCCATTCTTTGTTTTCTATTCTCTTCAACATCTCTTTTTATCTCTTCTAAATCTTTCTTAGTTAATTTTAATTTTTTATAATCCATTCTTAACACCTAATAGTTCAAAGAAATATTTAAGCCTTTCTTTATTTAGTACTTGTTAAGCTGAATTAGATTCTTTAGTATATACTTCTGAATTTTTTGATATATATTCTACAATTACGAAATCTTTATTTACTATTAGCTACATTGTAGCTAGTAATGAAAACAAAAATAGAATTAAGTGGATATGAGATGCTCGAAAAAGATGTTAAAAAGAGTGGCAATAGTGGACGTGTTTATGTACCTGTTGAGTGGATTAATAAGAAAGTTAAAATTATTTTATTAGAAAAATGAAAATTCCTAAAATATATTTGGCAAGCCATTCTGGCAAGAACAAAAGAAAACTCATTGAAGAACTTTTTGAAAAAGATAAAGTCATTGAAGATAAAGATAAAGTCATTGAAGATAAAGATAAAGCTATTGAAAAACTTGAAAAAGAGCTCAAGAAATACAAGAATGCAAACACACCTTCTTCTGCAAGTAAACACTTAAAAGCTGACACTCTAGGTTTGAAAGCCAAGAAAGGTGCTAAGCGTGGCGCACCAAAAGGTCACAAAGGTTCAACATTTGTTTGGCCAGAAATTGATGAAATCATTAATTTATTTGTATACAAATGCGCTCAATGCAATAGTAAAAACATTAAGCCTACAGGATATGTCAAGGAAAAGAAAGTTATTTGCTTGATTAAAGCTAAAACTGTAGTAAAAATGTACCATCTGCAAGAGTCTAGATGTAATGATTGCAACACGCTTACATTAGCCAGCCATAAGGATATTCCTGAAAAAGGGATTTATGATAAGAATATACAAGCTCTTGTAAATTATTTTAAGTTCAGGGCAAGAGTAACATTTGATCCTATAGTAGACATTATGAACAACATATTCAATGTTCCTATGACTAGACCTACAGCACTAACCATTACAAGAAGAACAAGTGATAAGCTTAAACCTCATTATAACCAATTAGAAAAAGATATTAATAAATTAAATGTCGTACATAGCGATGAAACAAGCCATAGTGTTAATGGAACAAATCATTGGATATGGGTATTTTGTGATTCATTGTTCTCATTATTCAAAATACAAAAGGAACGTGGAGGAGATATTGTAGAAAAAACTCTTGGGAAGGATTTCAAGGGGAAAATTGTAACTGACGGTTGGTCAACATACGAAGTATATTCAAAAAAACATAAAATTATACATCAAAGATGTTGGGATCATCTCAAAAGGGAAATAGAATATGAATGTAAGATAAATCATCCTGATTTATACAAATGGGTATGTGATATTTATCAGATGGTTAGAAAGGGGAAAAAATACAAGCAAGAAAAAAGAAGAAAGGATATGTATAAAAAATGCAAGGCAGAATTAGCCATGTTAATTAATCATATGAATACTCATACGAATTTGAGGAAATTAGCTAATAAGATAAAGAATGGTGGCAATAAATGGTTTTATTGCATAATCTATCCAGAATTGCCGATGAATAACAATGAAGCAGAAAGATCAATTAGACCTTTTGTTGTGATGAGAAAGATTATTGGATGTCTAAGAAGCGAAATAGGTATGAAAAACTATGAAATAATGATGAGTTTGATATCAACATGGCAAAAACAAGGAAAAAATACATTCTATACACTACAGACATTACTTTAGCTTAACAAGTAATTTAAACCAAAACAATTATATATCCTGAAATATAGATTAAAATATAATGTTAGAGCTAACTTTTCTTGGAACAGGCAGCATGGTTCCCACATCAAAAAGGAATCATTCAGGCATCTTTTTAACTTATAGAGACGAAGGAATTTTATTTGATTGTGGAGAAGGAATTCAAAGACAATTAAGAATAGCCAAGATAAGTCCAACAAAAATAACTAAAATAATTATAAGCCATTGGCATGGTGACCATGTATTAGGCATACCAGGTTTAATTCAATCTTTAGGTTCAAATAATTATAATAAAACTTTAGAAGTTTATGGACCTAAAGGAACAAAAAAGTTTATGGAAAAAATCCTTTGTGCTTTCATTTGTGAAGATAAAATTAATTTAATGGTAAAAGAAGTAACTAAGAAAAAATTTATTGATACTAAATATTTTTACATTGAAGCGAAGAAATTAAACCATAGTACTGAAACTTTGGGTTATTCGTTTATTGAAAAAGATAGATTAAAGATTAATAAAAGTTACATCGCTAAATTTGGTTTAAACAATAATCCCATCTTAAAAAATCTTCAGAATGGTAAAGATATCAAATGGAAAAATAAAACTATCAAAGTTAAAGATGCAACAAAAATAAAAAAAGGTAAAAAAGTAACAATCCTTATGGATACTGGGATTTGTAAATCCTGTTATGAATTAGCAAAAGATTCTGATTTGTTAATTAGTGAAGCAACATATGATAAAACATTCAAAGAAAAAGCTAAAAAATACAAACATTTAACTTCAGAACAAGCCGCAGAAATAGCTAAAAAATCAAATGTAAAAAAATTGATATTAACTCATTTCAGCCAAAGATACAAAACTACAAATCAATTAAAAATTCAAGCTAAAAAAATATTTTCTAAAGTAAATTGTGCAAAAGATTTCATGAAGATTTCTTTATAGGCTCATAAGTGCTGAATAAGAACATATGTTCCCACAGATTATATGATAACTTAATCAAATAAACTAATAAAGTTGCTACTGCTGACAAAATATACACCATATTTACACTTGATAAGAATGGTTGAATCTGATTTGCAATCAATCCAATTGTAGACATCAAAACCCAAACACCTAATCCAACAGAAATAATTATTAGCCAAATAGTTACTACAGGCCAAGTATTTCTTAAAAATAGTTTTAATGAACGAGTCAAAACTTTATAAGCATGTTTTTCTTCCCCCAAAAACAAAATAGCATGTCTATACATTATTGCTGATTTAATAAAGAAAATTATTGCAATACCAAAAAACAAACCAACCACTTTTAATAATACTCCTATAATATCATTATCTATTTGATTATTCATTAAAATTATAGCTGTTGAAATAACTAACATGAATAAAGTTAAAACATAAACATAAACTTTCAAAAATACTAATTTTAAATAATAAGGTTTTTTTCCGAAAAATTCCTTTATTAGATTCAATTTCTGTTTTAGAATAAATCTTTTTATTAATCTGAATCTTAATATATCAATCCCTACTCCTAGAAAAAAAGTCAATAAAATAAATATTGATCCTGAAACAAAAAAATGAAAAGAGTTAGTTGCCAAATAATCAATTATGGCATCTAACTTTATTGCTTGTCCCAAAATAAATTGTTCTAACAAAATATCTAAGTTTGATGATTTATAGAAAAATATTGTTGCAATATATGTAATAACATACATTATAAAGTCAGGAATAAACAATACAGGATTCTTAATAAGACCCTTTAAAGAATAAATTCCATGTTTAGTATAATCCATACAACAATTTTATAGATTGAAAAATTTATAAAGATTTCGTAAGCTGAAACTAGTAATTATTTCGAAACATTTATATAAGACATTATGGTTTTCTTAAGTCTAACGGGTCTGTAGCTCAGCCTGAAGGATAAAACCTGGCTAAGGAGAGCACACGGCTGAAGACCGTGGAGTCCCGGGTTCAAATCCCGGCAGGCCCACTTTTTTAAAAAACTTTAACATAAAATGACAGACAAAAGATGTATTGAAGATTTAGACGAAATCAGAGAGATTAAAAATCATTTCAAAGAGGAATACTATCAACTTTTATTTGATACGAATACAATAACAGGGATAGGTATGGACAATAACGATTGTTATATCATCACTTTACGTTGTGAAAAAGAAGGAACTTTAGATTCTTTACCCAAAACATACCTTGGAGCACAATTTGACATACAATATATTCAATACAAGCCATATTAAACCCATAGAAACATTTAAATAAAATACAAACCCATTTACATTTAGAATAAAACGAGGTGGTTTAATGAAAACACGATTACCAAAATCAAAAAAAGGGGCAATTGAGATGTCTATGCAGACAATCATTGTTGTAGTTATTGGAGTTACCCTTCTTACATTAGGTTTAAGATTTGTTTATACAACATTTGGAAACCTTACAGATCAAGGACAAACTGCTACAGATCTTTCTCAAAAACAATTATCTGAACTTTATGGAGAAAGTGACAATCCAATATTCTTACCAAGAGATTCTATAAGTGTTAAAAAAGGTGACACAGAAGTAATAGATTTAATAATAAAAAACACCGAAAATGAAAATATTAAAGCAGGAGTCAAAGTTGTAGGAGTATCTTCAACATCTGAAGACAATGTAGCTAATACAGAAAAATGGTTCTTATTTTCAAAACTAAAAAGTGAATTAAAACCTGGCAATGGGAAAACATTTAAACTTACAATAAACCCTGAAACTGCAGGAATTGAAACATATTTAGTAACATTCGAAGTTACTTGTGATGGTTCAGGCACTATTTGTGGAGAAACTGCTGAATTAATTTTAGAGATTACCTCTTAATTTTTTTATTTTTAAAATGGAACAAAACATACAACCAACATTGGAAAAACCTAAATGGTACAAAAGAAAAAAAGTAATTATAGCATTAATTGTTATAATCTCAATAATCTTATTTATAATAAGGTTTATTTATAATAGTTTTGGAAGACTAACAGTAGTCAATTAAAATAACCTTTTTTCCTTTACTTTTATATACTACTTCTCATTATTTACACATATGAAGAGTTTAACGTCAATAGAAATATCAGCAATAGTAAAAGAATTACAGGAATTAGTAGATTCAAAAGTTAGTAAAATTTTCCAACCTGACCAAACAGAAGTAGTAATCGAATTCTTCAAAAGCAATAAAGGCAAGTTCTTATTAAGAATTGTTCCAGGTACAACATTATACATTACAACATTCAAAAAACCAAATCCAAAGCATATATTCAATTTCTGCAAATTCCTAAGAAAAAGACTAACAAATGTATTTATAAGAAAAGTCGAACAAAAAGGTTTTGAAAGGATTGTCGAATTAACATTTGAAACTAAAGAAGAGACATATCACCTAATCCTAGAATTCTTCAGTAAAGGGAACATTATTTTTTGTAATTCAGATTATAAAATCATTTCAGCATTACAAGTACAATTATGGAAAGATAGAAAAATCAAAGCAGGAGAAACTTACCAATACCCACCAAAAAGCAATGTCGACATATTTAATCTAACTGAAGACAAATTCAAAGAAATCATTAAAGAATCAAAAAGAGATATAATTGCAAGAAAATTGGCAGTAGACATAGGTTTAGGAGGGTTATATGCAGAAGAACTTTGTTTAAGATCAAATTTAGACAAAGACAAAGAAAACCCTACAAATGAAGAATTATCCAGATTATTCAACGAACTAAAGAAATTTGCAGAATTAAAACTTAATCCACAACTATTAGAAAATGATGCAACCCCATTCCCATTATTACAATATGAAATTGATGAAACATTAGAACTTAACACATTCAATGAAGCATTAAATAGATATTATTCTAAATTTTTAGAAAATAAAGAAGAAGAAAAAGTTGAAACTGATTTTGAAAAGAAACTAAAATCACAACTAAACATATTAGAAAAACAAGAAAAACAAATAGAAGAACTAGAAATGGCTTCAAAATTCAATAAAGAAAAAGGTGATTTAGTTTATCAACATTATATTACAATCAAAGAAATCTTAGACACAATAAAACAAGCTAGAGATAAAAAAATACCTTGGAATGAGATAGAGGAAAAGCTTAAAACCAAAGAAATAATAGTAAATAGCAAGGATGGGCTTATAACATTAGAATTAAAATGAACATTTTTCTAAAAAGATACCAGGAACTTGGACAAGAAGTTAAACCAATACAACTTCAAACTGCAATCAGAACTAATCTAATAAAAATTTCAAACAATGAATTAAAATCAAGACTCGAAGAACGAGGCGTTAAAGTTAAAAAAATCCCATTCACTAAAAATGGTTTCTACACAAAATCAAGATTTTCAATAGGTTCAACCCTAGAATACTTACAAGGTTTTTATTACATTCAAGAAGCAGCTTCACAATTACCTGTAGAAATTCTAGAGCCTAAAGGTATTACTGTAGATTGTTGTGCAGCTCCAGGTGGCAAAACAACACAATTAGCAATGTCTTCAGATGTAACATTAGCATTTGAAAGTAATTTTAAAAGGTTACAATCATTAAAAAATAATCTAGAAAGATTAGGAGTTTCAAACACAATTGTTTACAATCAAGATGCTAGAAAAATTAATGGCAACTTCAAAAAAATATTAATTGACGCACCATGCTCAGGAAACTTAATCCTTGACACTGAATGGTTAATGAAACAAACCCTAATAAACGTTCAACAAAGATCAGATTTACAAAAAGATATCCTTGGAAACATGATTAATCAATTAGACGACAAAGGCGAACTAGTATACTCTACTTGTTCTTTAGAACCAGAAGAAAATGAAATGGTAATCAACTGGGCACTAAAAATTTTTAAAGTAAAACTTATGGATATTGATTGCATCGGTTCTCCAGGATTAACTAACTTTCAAGGAAAAGATTTTGACAAATCAATGACAAAATGTAGGAGATTATGGCCTAATCGAACAAACACTCAAGGTTTCTTTATAGCCAAACTAAAAAAATGATAGAATTATTCATATCCAAATTTACAGATACTAAAGTAGATTATACTAAAATAGATAATGAATACTTTGTAATATCTAAAAGATTAAATGAAATTAAACAAGATTTAAAACCCGAATTAATAGGATTATTTCTAGGTAAAGATTCCAAAAATAAATTTTACCCCGCCTTACCATTATTAGATATCCTTGCAAAAACATCTAAAGAAAAAGTTATTGTCAAAGATATTGGTGAAATGGACTTCATTTATGGTAAAAACCTTAGAAAAAGACATATAGAAAAAATAGAAGGAGAAGACAAACAAGGGTTTTTCAAACTAATAATGAACAAAAAAGGTGAATGTTTAGGTTATGGTAAACTAGAAAAAGACAACAAAGTAAAAAACATCTTAGATAAAGGCGATTATTTAAGACGAGAAAAAGATTAAGTTTATAAATTTCCAAATCCTATATTATACTATGATAAAAGTAAATTCTACAATTGTAGATTATAAAAAACTTAATACAAAGGCTTTAATCGTCGGAGTATTTGAGAGTCAACCCTCTTCTGAATTTAAAACATTAAATGAATTAACAGAAGGGGAAATATTTGAAGAATTTAAAGATAAGGAATTCAATGGTGAATTCAAAAAAATATCATTATTCCATTCAAAAAAAAATCCAAAAAGAATATTATTCATAGGCTTAGGTAAAAGAAAAGAATTCAATAAAGAACAAGCCAGAGAATGTGCTGGGCACGCTGTAAACTATCTTAATAAAATAAACATAAAATCCTTCACAATAGAATTATTTAATGGATTAAAGCCTTATGATTCAGCATATGCAATTAATGAAGGAATACAATTATCCCAATACCTATTTTCATATTACAAAACTATAAACCTTAAAAAAATAAAACATTTTACTGAATTTGAAATCAAAGGATTAAAAAATAATCAAAAAGATATTGACAAAGCAATAAAACATTCTAATGTAGTAATAAACTCTGTTTGTATCACAAGAGACTTACAAAATGAACCAAGCAGTGCAAAGAATCCTGATCAATTTGTTAAAATTATTAAAGATTCAATCAAAGGAACTAAATTAAAATGTAAAATCTTAAGTTTAAAAGATATTAAAAAGTTAGGAATGAATTTAATTTTAGCAGTAAACAAGGGAAGCGCATACCCTGCTAAATTTGCAATCCTAGAACATAAAGGCAAAGGTAAAGAAACAATTGTTTTAGTTGGTAAAGGTATTACTTTTGACAGTGGTGGTATCCAAATTAAGCCAGAACGAGGCTTAGAGGAAATGAAGTATGATATGTCTGGTGCCGCAGTTATTTTAGGAACATTAAGGGCAGCTTCATTACTTAATTTACCAATAAATATTGTAGGGCTAATGCCATTAACTGACAATATGCCTTCAGGTTCAGCATACAAGCCAGGTGACATTTTCAAATCATATTCAGGCAAAACAGTTGAAATCCTTCACACAGATGCCGAAGGAAGATTAATCTTGGCTGATGCTTTAACATATGCAAAGAAATACAAGCCATCATTAGTTATTGATTTAGCAACATTAACAGGTGCATGCGTTGTAGCATTAGGAAATGAATATGCTGGCATGTTCTCTAATAATAACAATTTACAACATGAATTAGCTAAAGCAGGAGAAAACACATATGAAAGACTTTGGCCAATGCCATTAGTAAAGGAATATAAAACTGAACTAAAATCTACTTTTGCTGATATTAAAAACTTAGGAGAAAGAGGACAAGCTGGAGCAATAACTGCAGCTTTATTCTTAGAAGAATTTGTTGACTATCCATGGGCACATTTAGATATTGCCGGAACAGCTTTCATTGCAAAAGACAAACCTTACAAGCCTAAAGGTGGCACTGGTTTTGGTGTAAGATTACTTATAGATTTCTTAGAAAATAGAAAAAATTAATTTTAAACTTTTTATTTTAATAAGAGTCTACTTTTTCATCAACTCTTTCTTTTAATATTGCATACCTTTGTTGTGTGACTGGATATGACAATACATATTCCCTTGTTGAAGCAAAATCTTTACATTTAGGAACACCTTTAGGTACAATTGACCCTTCAGGAAATTGTTCTCTCGTCAAATCTTTTTCTTCCCCTAGAACTTTATTAAAATAATGTGACTCAAACTTACCATCTGGCAATTCAACATTAGCCCAAACAATCTCTCCACCAAGATAATCATTTAATACTAAAGCAGTTACAGCACATTGCCCATATGATGGATTGTCTTTTGACCAATCATCTTGATAAGAACTTGTACTTGCGTCCCATGAATCTCTTATTGCATTTTCCAATTCTGATATAGTTATCATTTTACCTAAATATTTCCTCCGCTCTTTCTTTTATTTCTTTAATTGAATTCAATACATATACTTTTTGTTGAAATCCACCATTATTTTTATCTTCTTCCTTTTGACCCTTCCATAATCTTTGAGGAAGATGAATTCCTGTAGCTTCTGGACAAGGAGTAAAATCAGATGTTGAATCACCTATAGCATAACAATTTTCTCTTGGATGATTCCCATAAATTCCATTAAATACTTCTAGAGTTTTATTCCAAACAATAGTTTCACCATCAAAATATCTACATAGACCAAAATGTTCTATTTTTTGTTTCTGAACCTGAAAATCCCCTTTAGTAAGCAAATGCATTCTAGCACCCTGATTTTTACAAAACTGCAAAGTTTCTTCAGCACCATCAATCATCCCATAATTTTTCCAAACATAAGACTCATTAGGACCCCTACCAACATCACCAACACCCAATCTAATCAAACCATCTTCATACAAATCAAACTTATCAACCAATTTATCATAAGCTTTAAGCATAGCACTATGAAACGCTAGTTTACCCAAAGCATTTTCAGGATTTTTCCTATTTGCAAGAAACTGTTCTGTATCAGTTTCTACTAAAGTATTAACAATATCTTCAATGTTTGGCGCCTTCCAACCATACTCTTTTTTAATAAAAGTAATAAAACTTTGTTTAGCATGTTCAAAGTACATATTTGTTGGAATTAATGTGCTGTCCAAGTCCCAGATTAAAAATGAATTTTTCATACTATAAAGAATAAATAACTAATATATAAACATTTATCAAATACATAATTCCAACAGTATCTCCGAATAATTTTTTATCACTCTAGAGTTTAGAGAAAAAAAGAAGTAGGAGCAGAGCTCCTACAGACTTATGAGATTAATCAATAAGTCCATTGGTTGGGTGAAGAAGAAACTAAATAAG
>Ga0210057_1004103_pt1 | contig 19623 bp, 26 predicted proteins | sample CryGeyCG2114_010_2_FD_183968 | JGI IMG/M metagenome (GOLD analysis project Ga0210057, IMG submission 183968) | Groundwater microbial communities from aquifer - Crystal Geyser CG10_big_fil_rev_8/21/14_0.10 (SPAdes) (version 2) | ecosystem: Environmental > Aquatic > Deep subsurface > Groundwater ...
AAGAGAATTATTTTGGCAAGGGAATTAAATTTAAATCAGATTAAAAAGATTAGTAAAATTATGGATATAGAATGTTTTATTCACGGGGCTATGTGTGTTTCTGTTTCCGGAAGATGTTTTACATCACAATTTTTAGAAAAGAAGAGTGCAAATAGAGGAGAGTGTATCCAATTTTGTAGAAGGGGTTACATTGTAAAAGACGAGGATGGCAATGAACTTAAATTAAACAATAATAGGGTTATGTCTGCAAAAGATTTGTGTACCCTGCCGTTTATAGAAAAACTAAAGAAAGCCGGTATCACAAGTTTTAAAATTGAAGGAAGAAATAGATCTCCAGAGTATGTTAAAACGGTTGTTTATGTTTATAGAAAAGCTTTAGATAATAAATTAAATAAGAAAGAGATAAGCAAACTTTTAGGGCAATTAAAAACAGTTTATAATAGAGGATTTTCTTCCGGATTTTATCTAGGATTACCTACTTCAGATGATTTTTCAGTAACTGAACATGGAGAAGCTGAAGAGAGAAAAATGGTTCTTGGCACAATTATGAAATACTGGTCAAAAATAGGTGTTGCTGCTTTGAAAATAAATACAAGACAATTAAGTTTAGGTGATGAAATTTATATTATTGGAAAAGATACGGGAATTGTAAGGGTAAAAATTGATAGAATGGAAATTGAACATAAATCTATTAATAAAGTTAAAAAAGGAATGATGGTTGGTATTAAAGTTCCTAAATGTCATAAAGGTGATGAAGTTTTTTTAATTGAGAAATTATCTTTTTAGATTTGTGATTTTGCCTCTTCTAAAACCTCCACTTCTATCTTCTCTTGATTTTCTAGCACTTCTTGAATCTTCACTAGTTTGATATCTATTTTCTCCGAAACTATTTCTGTTTTCTCTGTGATCATTATGTCTTGGGAAATAATTATCATTTCTACCATCTTGATGTCTATTTTGTCTAAAATTTCTATTGCCACCTCTTCTAGGAGTTTCTTTAGCCTGAATGTATATATGTTCTATTGGTGGAACAGGCATTCTTTCAATATTTAAATCACGATTTCTAAGTACAGCTTGAAAATTATCATAATCTCTGCTTGTAAGAATATTAATTACCTTACCATCTTTTCCAGCTCTTGCAGTTCTTCCTATTCTATGAATATACTCATCGCTAGTTTTTGGAATATCATAATTGTAAATATGACTAACGCCTTTAATATCTAAACCTCTAGCAGCAACATCTGTGCATACTAAAACAGAAATTTGTTGTTCATGGAATTTATACATTGTAGAACTTCTTTTTTCTTGTGAGTGACCTCCATGAATAGCCATAGCTCTTATTCCATGATCTTTTAAGTTATTAGCCACGAAATCTGTATTTCTTTTAGTATTACAAAAGATCATAACTAATCCTGATTTTTCGTGTTTTAAAAAGTGAACAAGCAATGAAAATTTTTTATTGTCTTCAATATTATAATAATTTTGCGTTAATTTTGATGCATCTACATAAGCTTCTGCAGAAACTCTAATAGGATTTTTCATATATTTTTTTGCAAGTTCTACTAATTCAGTTGAAATCGTTGCTGAAAATAATAAAGTTTGTCTTTCTTTAGGGCATTTCCAAATTATTCTTTCAACATCATTTTTAAAACCCATATCTAACATTCTATCTGCTTCATCTAAAACAAGAATCTTTATTTTTTCAAGATTAAAAGTTCTTCTGTCCATATGATCTAAAATTCTTCCTGGTGTCCCTACAACAACATCGGTAGTTCTTAATTTATCAATTTGAGGGTTTATTGAAACTCCTCCATAAATTGAAGTTATGTTGAGAGGTTTGTATTTTGAAAATTTTTGTATTACTTTAAAAAGTTGTTCTGCTAATTCTCTTGTTGGAGTTAAAACTAAAGCTTGAACTCCTTTTCCTCTATCTACATTTTTTATTATTGCTGCAGCAAAAGCTAAAGTTTTACCTGAACCTGTTGCAGCTTTGGCTATAATATCTTTCCAATCAAGAATTAAAGGAATTGATTTTTCCTGTATTTCTGATGGTTCTTCAAATTTTTGTTCTTGAATTGATTTCAAGATAGGTTCTATAATACCTAATTTTCTAAATTTTTCCATGTTTTATATTAAGTTAGGACGTCAGAGTTTTACTTTGACGCAAGAAAAAGACTAAACTAATAGCTTCTTCTTTGACAATCTTAATGGTTAATCGGAAATTTTATGGTTTATAAATCTTTGGTATGTGAGTAATTACTTACGATTCTGAAGCTTGAATTACATTAATGATTTACTTAACTCTCTTATTCTTTGATGTGCTATTTTACTATACTCTCCTGAAAATGTTTTTGGGATGTGAAGTAATTCGTGTAAAATTGTAGAATCTTGATCTCTTTTAGAAACACCAAGAAAATTCTTTTGATTTACACTAATTACATAAAAAGGTCTAATATGAGGATAAGCTAATTGCAACACTTTAAAGAAACCTGTTATTTTAGCTATCGTTCTTGTATCGCAATAATAATAATAAAAGTGAACTCTATCAAAATCTATGTGAGACATATTTAGTTTTGTTGCTATTGCAATTGCTCTTTCTTTTATATCCGGGGCTTCTGTGTATTCTACCATAGTGTTTTGATTCTCCAAAAAAGTTCATCAAATTTTTTAAAATCATTTATATTATATTTATAGTAATCTATACCATGAAATAGGATTCTTATATTTTTTGGATATTTATTTATTGCAAGTTCTAATGCTTTTCCATATTCTTCATAACCTATTTGAAAGGTTTCTGTTAGTTCTGATAAAACATCTAAACTTAATAGCCAAGCTTGTTCATTTCCCGCATCTTGTTTAAGAACCTCTATAATATTATTATAAGCTAATCTTAAGTAAAGAGGATTTGTTTTCTTTTTTTCTGCATCATCATAATAATCTTGAATATAACAATCAGCTATAGCCAATTTTAAGTAATTATTATTAGGATTTATCTCTTTTATTTTATTAATTAAACTTTCTTTTTTTCTAAGATCTACTTCATTATCTAACGCATCTTTTAATTCCTTTTCAAATTTTTTATCTAAATATTTATCAATGTAAGTAATATTACTCATTTTATTTTTCTGATATGCTTTGCTTTATATCTTTTACCTTTTTAAAATCATAGATATTATCCCCTATAACAAGTACTTGAAAATTGTCTAAACTTCCTTTTAAGAAAGGACTTAGTAAAGATTCTCTTAAAATGTTTTTTCCTTCAACTATTGGATTAAATGAAGGAGTTACTATTAAATTTTTATTTTTGTATTTCCCTAATAAAAAACATTTGAAACTTTCATCTTTTCTAAATGAGATTGAAGGATGTTCGTGAGAAATTATTAGTATTTTTGAATCTTTAGGATCTATTAATTTGTTTCCGTGAATTATTAAAATATCTCCTGTTTTATGATTATCTAGTATTTTTAGATTTCTTTTTTGTGCTATTGGGCCTAGAATATTATCGTGATTTCCTCTTATTAAGATTATATTTGGATAGTATTTTATTATTAAATCTAAAACAGCAATACTTTGCTTCCATTCTTGTAAAGAGATCTCTCCAAATTCATGTTTTAAATCTCCGTTTATTATTACTCTTTTTATTTTAAGTTCTTTGAATAGATTTTCTATTTTTTTAGAAATTTCTTTGAATTGAAATCTTGGGATTAGAACTCCTTGTTTGTTCAAGGCTTCTTCATAACCTATGTGCAAATCTGCTATTATAAGAGTCTTAGATTTCTTTAGATATAGGGCAGAGTCTGCTATTTCTATTCCAGGTAAGATTTCTAGTTTATTCATTATTTTGGATACTATAGCTCTGAGATTGATAAACTTTAAAAGTCTTTGGTCGTGTTTATTGCTTTAGAATGGTAAATTTAAAAGATTGGTTTAAGAACCAGTTTCGTAAAGAAGTAGTGGAACCTACAGAACCACTTAATCAAGAAGAGTACCAAAATAATCTTGGGCTTGAGCAAAACATAGAAACTGAAATTAAAAAAGTATTACCAGAAGAATATCATGTTAGAGGATTAATTGTAAAGAAGTTTCCAAAGAAAAGTAGACATAAACTTTTATTGATTAGAGAAAGAAATAATGTTGCTTGGAGTTTACCTGGAGGAAGGTGTGATATTTCTTTAGAGGGTTTAACAGATGAACAAATTGATGAAACTTGCAGAAAAGAATTGAATAGAGAATTAAGTGAAGAATTAGGTTTGAAAGATGTGAAATTAAAACCCTTCGAAAATCCTTATCATTTTCTATATTCATTATTTCATTATGATTGTCCTTCTAATTGTTTTACTTTAAGAGATAAGGATTCTAATAATGAATTGAAAGTACTTTTGTATCATGTTGAAGAATTTAATAAGGATTATAATGGTGGTTCAATAAAATCCTGTGAGGAAAAAATAGAAGAATTAGGATGGTTTAGTTCTAATAATCTAAAAAATCCAGATTATCTTATATGGAATATTACTAGATATAATATTCGTAAGGCAATTAATTTAGCAAGTTTATTTATTAAAAATAGCTATGTTTCAAGGGATTTAAGTAATGGTTATAAGTTAAAAAGACAATAAGTCCAAAAAGTTTAAATAGGGGATATAAGCCTTCTTAATGAAATCTTCTTATAAATTAAGCAAAATGACACAACAATCACAACAACCAATTTTTATTTTGGCAGACAATACTCAGAGAACTAAAGGAAAAGACGCTCAGAGTAATAATATCATGGCTGCTAAATTAGTTGCAGAAACAGTTAGAACTACTTTGGGGCCTAAAGGAATGGATAAAATGCTTGTAGATTCTATGGGAAATGTTGTTATTACAAATGATGGTGTTACAATATTAGAAGAAATGCAGATTGAACATCCTGCTGCAAAGATGATTGTTGAGGTAGCAAAAACACAAGAAAATGAAGTTGGTGATGGAACTACTACTGCTGTAATATTAGTTGGAGAATTATTAAAAAATGCTGAAAGATTATTAGAACAAGATGTTCATCCTACTATGATTATAAAAGGATATAGACTTGCTGCTGAAAAAGCACAAATTATTTTAAATAATATGTCTGAGAAGATAAAACTTGATGATGATTCTATTTTAGAAAAAATTGCTTTAACTGCTATGACTGGTAAAGGAGCTGAAGTAGCTAAAGAATTACTAGCAAAGTTAGCTGTGAAAGCTGTAAAGCAAGTTATGGAAATGGATAAAGATAAAATAATTGTAGATCTGAGTGATATTAAATTAGAAAAGAAAACTGGTGGTGGAATTGAGGATAGTAAATTAATACGGGGAATTGTTTTGGATAAAGGAAGGATACATTCTGGAATGCCAAAGATAGTAAAGAATGCTAAAATAGCTTTATTAGATATTGCTGTAGAAATTAAAAATCTTGAAACAGATACAAAGATTTCTATAACAAGTCCTGATCAATTGCATGGATTTATAGAACAAGAAGAAAAAATGTTAAGAGATATGGTTGATAAAATAAAAGCAAGTGGAGCTAATGTTGTTTTCTGTCAAAAAGGAATAGATGATGTTGCTCAACATTTTTTAAATAAATATGGAATATATGCTATTAGAAGAGTATCACAAAGTGATATGAATAAATTAGCAAGAGCAACTAATGGTAATATTGTAAGTAATTTAAATGATTTAAGCAAGGAAGATTTAGGAAGCGCTGGAATTGTTCATGAAGATAAAGTTGGAGATGAAGAAATGACTTATGTTGAAGAGTGTAAGAGTGCTAAAGCGGTTACATTTTTAATAAGAGGCGGAACTGAACATGTTATTGATGAAGCTGAGAGAGCAATTAAAGATGCTCTTGGAGATATAATTTCTGCTTTGAAAGATGGTAGAGTTGTAGCTGGTGGCGGAGCTGCTGAAGTTGAAGTTGCTAGAAATTTAAGATTATTTGCAAACTCTTTAAGTGGAAGAGAACAATTAGCTGTACTTTCTTTTGCAGATGCTATGGAAGTTGTTCCGAGAACACTTGCTGAAAATGCTGGATTGGATCCTATTGATATAATTACTGAATTGAAATCAAAACATGATGAAGGAAAGAAATGGGCAGGTCTGGATGTATTTTCTGGAAAAGTAATTGACTCTTGGAAAGCAGGAGTTGTTGAACCTTTGAAGATTAAAACTCAGGCTGTTAAAAGTGCTTCTGAAGTTGCAGAATTAATTTTAAGGATTGATGATGTAATTGCTGCTGGTGGAAAATCTGGACCGCAAATGCCAATGCCTAATCCTTATGGGGAAATGTAAAATGAAAAAAGAACAAACAATGCCAGATTACTTTTATTTTATTTATAAAGGAGATAAGAAACCAGTTAATAAAATAGTTTTAAATTCTCTTTTACAAAAGTATGGAGATTTATATGAAAAATGTTTTGGCGTAATAGGTGATAAAAATCCTGATAATGGGATCCCTATTTTACATTATCTTTTGAAACACCAAGGAACCGATATAGAATTTGATGTTGTACTTAATAATTATTCAAAACAGGAGAATAGATTTTTGAGATCTTTGATTTTCTATGAGTATCAGAAATTAAATAAAGATCCAAAAATTTCTAGATTTTTTAAGATGTTGAAAATGGAATTATTATACTTAGGTTTATCTCCTTCAAGAGAACCCACGCCTCAAGATGTATACGGAAAAGCCATTGATTGGACTAAAGCTTCAGACTTAGAGAGTCTAACTGTTTAGAAACATTTTTATATAAGATTATTCTCCATTTATTAAGTAAAAGAGGTAAAATGGTCGGTAATATACCAAGAGGGGATAATTTAATTGATAGGCTTGAAAGAAGCAATATTTCTTTACAAAATAAGACTATAGACTTAATTAAATCCATTAGTGAATTAACTAAAAGATTAGATAGATTAGTAGCTGTTTTTGAGAAGGCTGCCAGCACAGTTGGAGAAACTAAATTAAATGAAGAACAGGTTAGAGAATTATCATATAAATTAGAAAGTTTACTAGAACAAAATAAAAATCTGGCTAGAGGTTTATTATTGATGGAGAGATATGTTAGATCAAGGACGCCTTTGAATCTTCCTCCAAAGCCATTGATTGACTATGGAAAATTATAGGGAAGAACCAGAATTCTTGTGTGAGTGGGAAGAAATAGAAACCATTGAGAAATTAAAAGAGATAGAACAAATTATTAGTCAGAAACCAAAAGTTTACAGTAAAGAATCTCTATTTCTTAAAAAATTTACTTTATCTCTTTATAATGTTTTTAAGGATGAGTATTTGAAAGTACATCCTGAAATTAAAAAAGAAATTAAACCTATTATTAAAACAGAAATTCCAAAAGTTAGAATGGAAACTCAGATTGAAGCACCAAAACCAAAAGCAGAAACTCCGAAAATTATTGAAAGTCCTCCGATACTAAAACCATTAGAAATTCCTAAACCTAAATTCCCAGAACATAGTTTAGTTGTTACAAAAGATACAGGTCAAGTTTTAGTAAAAGCAAATTTGAAAGGAGATATTTACGAATTAGTTGAGCCAGTTCTTCTTGAGAATGAAGGGGATTTATTGAATTTACTAAAAGAAAAAATAGGAAAAAAAATTTTTAAAAAACCTAATTTAGTTGAAGACAAGAAATGGATGCTATCTAATTTTAATGAATATGCTAAAAAAATGAAAATGGGGATGAGTGAAGAGCTATATCAAAAATTAAAGTATTATTTGATAAGAGATATTATTGGATTCGGAAGAATTGATACTTTATTAAAAGACAGATTTATTACTGAAATTTATTGCGATGGTGCAGAGAAGAATATTGAAATTTTATATGAAGGAAAGAAACTAAGTACAAATCTTGTTTACAAAGATATGAATGAGATAGAGGCTTTAATTCAGAAGTTTGCAAATTTAAGCAAAGTAAAATTGAAAGACGAAACTGTTTTTAATACTAGTTTAAGAGGATTAAGTTTGAGAGCTATAAGGGGAATGAATATTGTTAGTTCTAGATATATATTAAAAAAATAAAAAAAGAGAGTCAGTTAATCGAAATCGAATTCTTCCTCTCCATCATCCGAGTCTGCGTTACTATCATCGCTATCTATATCATCATCTATCTTTGCTATTTTTAGAATTTTCATTTTAGAGATTTGTAACCTCCTCTATGTATTTTAGAACTCTTGCATACATTGGAATACATGTTTTAAGGATTTATTTATAAATATTATGTTCATTAAATATATATTTTAAATCATCTATTTGATACAAATTCTGAGGTTTTAAGGCTTTTAAGCTATTTCTACTTGATCTGTGCGTTGGTAAGGAAGAATATCTAAATTTTCTAGTGAATCAGGACCTTTAGAGTTGTATTTTAGCAATCCAGAGTAGGCTATCATGGCTGCGTTGTCTGAAAGATATTGATTTTCAGGTATAAAACATGAAGCATTTCTTTCTTTACACATTATTTTAGCCATTTCTTGAAGTCTTTTATTACAACAAACTCCTCCGCCTAAGAGAAGCTCTTGTTTATTACAGTGGGCCATTGCTCTTTCTGCTACTTCTATTAACATAGCGAAAGCTGTTTCTTGTGCTGAGAATGCAAGGTCTTCTTTTTCTTCTGTTCTTTCTTTTTGTTTTAAATTAGTTAACATTCCTGAGAAACTTACATCCATACCTTTTACTGCATACGGTAATTCAATATAATTATTTGATTTTTCAGCTAGTTCTTGTATTTTAGGGCCACCTGGAAATCCTATTCCTAATTGTCTAGCAAAGGTATCAATGAAATTACCTATACCCATATCAAGTGTTTCTCCAAAGATTCTATATTTTCCTGCTTCAAATGCTATTATTTGAGTATTAGCTCCTGAAGCATATAATAATACTGGATCTTTTGCTTCTGTTACTAACTTTCCTATTTCAAGATGAGCAATGCAGTGATTTACACCAATTATAGGAATGTTATATTTTTTAGCTAAATCTTTTGCAAAATTTAAACCAATTAACAAACATGGAGATAATCCAGGAGCATTTGAGACAGCTATTAAATTTATATCTTTCATTGTAAGAGCTGCTTTTTTAAGAGTTTGTTCTAATAGAATGTCTTTTTGAGTTTTATGATGAAGTGCTGCTTCTGTTGGGTGTATGCCCCCAGAAGGATTTGAATAACTATGTGTTTCATTTGCTAAGAATTTGTTATCTTTTAAAATTGCAATTCCTAATGTGTGAGCCGTGCTTTCTAAACCTAAACAATTAAAGTCTTCTTTCATAGAATTAAAGTGTTATTTTTGTTTTATAAATCTTTTTAAATACAGTGTTTTTTTATTAATTCATTAAGTTCTAGATAGGTTGCAGGTTTAGTTCTAAATTCGGTTAAATGCTCTCTTCTATCTTTTGGAAAATCGCCTAATCCAATGATAGGAATATTTGAATAATGTTTATATTCTGGATTGGTTCTAATTTGTTCGGTAAATCGGAATCCGTCCATAGGAATCATGTTATAATCAGAAATTATAATTTGAACATCTTTAATTTCGCTAAGTATTTTTAAGCCTTCTTGGCCGTCGAATGCAGGAACTACATAATGTTTACAGATATCACTTAAACACATTCCTAGTGTTTTTTGTATGGATTCATTATCTTCTACGAACAGTATTTTTGCCATGTTCGAATAACTTATTAATTACTTATAAGGTTTCCACATATAAAACCCTTATTAAAAATATTTAAATATAAGTTTACTTTTATTTTATTATGAGTAAAGAGGTAAGTTGCGGGGCCATTCTATTTAGAGAAAGTAATGGAATTAGAAATTATTTATTATTACATTATGAATCGGGGTATTGGGATTTCGCAAAAGGAAGAAGGGAAAAAGGAGAGAGTGAAAAAGAAACTACAATAAGAGAAGTCCATGAAGAAACAGGTATTAATGATCTAACCTTTATTGATAATTTTAAAAAAAAGATAAATTGGTTTTATAAACGTGGTGGAGAAACTATTTTTAAAGAAGTTACTTATTTTCTTTGCGAAACTGAAATAGAAGAAGTTAAAATATGTACAGAACATATTGGGTATATTTGGTTGAATTACGAGGATGCTGTAAAAAAAGCAACTTTTAAGGATTCTAAGAAATTATTAGAAGAAGCTGAAAATTTTATTAAAAATAAAGGTCCTACTCTTTCATTTTTCTAAAAACTTTTGGTAATTGTTTTAGATTTAAGGTATTTACAATATCTTTTTTTTCTGCCCATCCACGACGAGCCTGAGCTATGCCCAATCTCATAAACTTTAAATGATCAATATTATGAGAATCTGTTCCTAAACTTAATTTTATATTATGTTCTATTGCAGATTTTATATAAATATCTTTTAAATCCAATCTACTCTTAAAACAATTTATTTCTAAAATTTTCTTTTTTTCTTGTGCTACATCAAATATTTGTTCCATATCCAATTTGTATGGGGGTCTTTTGTTAAGTAATCTTCCTGTTGGATGTAATAATATATCTACATACGGATTTTCTAGAGCTTTTATTATTCTATTTGTCATTACACTTTCACTTGATTTAAATCCAGAATGAACAGCTACATTAGCGATATCTAATTTTTTAAGTATCTCATCTGAGAAATTTAAAGAACCATCCGATAGAATATCAACTTCACATCCTGATAGAATTTTAAATCCTTTAAACTTTTTATTTAATTTTTTTATTTCTTCTATTTGTTTTAGTAATTTTTCTTCATTTAATCCATTAGCAACTAATATTTTACTGCCATGATCTGTTATACAAATATATTCATAACCAAGAGCCATTGCTGCTTTAGCCATTTCTTCAAGTGTATTGTCACCATCACTATATTTAGTATGTATATGCAAGTCTCCTTTAACATCATTATAATCTATTAATTTTGGAAGTTTTCCTCGTTTAGCTGCTTCTAATTCACCATGATTTTCTCTTAGTTCTGGTTCTATATAAGGAAGACCAAGTTTTTTGTAAATTTCTTCTTCTGTTCTTCCTGCTATTCTCTGACCTGATTTTTTAAATAATCCGTATTCACTTAATTTTAATTCTTTTTTAATTGCTATTTCTCTTGTTTTAATATTGTGTTCTTTGTTTCCTGTAAAATATTGCAGAGCAGAACCAAATTCATCTTTTGCTAAAACGCGAATGTCTGCTTGAATATTTGGTTTGAGAATAATCATACTTTTTGTATCTCCTTTTGCCAGAACTTTAGAAATTTGAGGCAGTGTAGTAAATTTATCCATTACTATTCTTGGATTTGAAGAAGTTACGAGGATATCAATATCTCCTATAGTTTCGTTCATTCTTCTTAGAGATCCTGCAAGACTTATTTTATCAACAACTTTTAATTTTTTAATTTCATTTACTATTGATTCTGCAATAGGCAACATATCTCCAAGCAAAGTTCTTTCTTTTCCTTTTTTAAACATTTCAATTCCTTGAGCTATGTTTTCTTCTGTTTTTTCTCCAAAATTAGATAATCTTTTTATTTTATGTTTTTTTATTGCCTGCTCTAAATCTTTTACATTTTTAATTTTTAATTTTTTGTATAGAAGCATCGCTTTTTTTGGGCCTATGGATTCTATCTCCATTAATTTATGTACCCCCTCTGGAATTGATTTTCTTAATTTTTCCAGTTCGTTTATTTTTCCTGTTTCTATATACTGAATGATCTTTTTAGCTAAACCTTCACCAATAGCGGGTAGATCTTCTAGAGCTTTGATACCTCCTTTTTTGTAAATTTCTTCTATGTCTTTAGAAAGAGTTTCTAGAAATTTAGCTGCTCTTCTATATGCTTGAGGTTTCCATTGAACTTTCTTCATTTCTAGAAGATCTGCTATTTCATAGAAAATTTGGGCTATTTCTTGGTTTTTCATATTCCTATTATTTCCTCTATTTCATTTAATTTTTTAATATTTAATTGGTAAGCATCCCCATATTTTGTTTTTCCATAGAATAAAACAATTTCTTCTTTCATTAGATCTTTTAAAACATCTTTTGTATATCCTTTTAAATGGGAAGGAATAGAATTTTGCAGTCTTTCAAACAATAAATGACCTTTAGAAAAAGCACCTTTAGCATATAACTTTTTAATAATGTTTCTTTTGATATTTAAGTAATCGGCCTCTTTTAGTTCCATAGTGTATTAAGCATATAATTTTATTTAAATTTAACTAATTAAAATTAATAGCCCATATAAGCCAAAAATAGAAAGATTTATATATAAGATACACTCTAAGATTAGAAATGGAAAAAACAATATTTTTAGAGATTTTTGGAACAAGCCCTGTAAATAGGATTCTTGATTTTTTAGTTGTTAATGAAGATTTTGATTATAGTATGACGGACATAGCAGAATTATCAGGTGTTGGATATTCTACATTAAAGCTTTTATGGAATAGGTTAGAAAAAGACGGGATAGTAATTCAAACAAGAATAGTGGGGAAAGCTAAGATGTACAAACTTAATTTAAATAATGTTATTGTTAAAAAATTTAAGAACTTTTATTGGTCTGTTATTAAATCAGAAGTTCATAAAAATTTAATAAAAGAAACTATAAAATTAAAAATTTGATTAATTAGTTATACTTTTTATTTTATAGCTTCTCGCAAAATTCTCGTTAATTTCCTTTTTTTAATCAATATATCACTTAAACTTTTTTCTTAATTTAGCCAATGCTTCATAATCTTCTTTTCTGCCACCACCATCTTTACATTTGGCTTCTAGTTCTGCAAGCTCGTCTTTTCTAATCTTTTGCCATTTGCCTAAATCTTTTTTACTTATTGTCATTTGACTTCCCTTTTAATACAATCTTTTAAATATATTTAAATGTATTTATTTAGTCATAATTTCGTATCCGTCACGATGGTTTAATTTATGTTCTCTTCCGACAGCTTGTTTTGTTTTAACATTGATGGCTTTTATGAAATTCTTTCCAAAATCTGTATGAATAGCATTTGCAAAATCTAATACTGTTGAATTTGGTGGCATTAAGAAACAATCTGGCAAAACATTTCCTTTTGAATCTGCTAATTTATTAACTCCTGCCGGGAAAATTGCAATATATTTTAAGAAATCAAATACCGCACTATTTAGAATTTCTTGAATGCCTGTACTTCCATATACATCCAGAACATTTTTCTTTATTAGTTCTAGAGCTTCTTTTTGTTTTTGATTTAATTCTTTTAAAATTTTAAAATCACTTTCTCCCGGGAGATATTCTATTAATCCATGATTATGTGCTTGTCTAAGAGCTAATTCAGAATCTGCCGAGCATGAAATAATCATTAATTTAGGATAGGCTTTCTTTAATTTCTTAAGATTAGAGTCTGCTTCTGGTCTATCACATTTATTAGCAGCAATAATCATAGGTTTTGTTAAATGTCTAAGTTGATTTGAGAATTCTCTTAATTCTTCTTCTGTCCATTCAGCTGGTCTTTCTGGATTGAATTTTCCTTTTAATAAAACTTCTTTAACATCTTCTTCTTTTACTTTCAAACCAGAAAATTGTTTTGCAACTGCTTGAGCAAAATTTTCTTTTGTGTTTTGAACTGTTCTGGCAAAAACCCTCCAAACTTTTTTTAGAATTCCTAGATACCATAAATCAAATTCATTTTCTAACATTTTGATATCATTAACCGGATTGTAACCTTTTGTTTCTTTTCCGCCTTCATCTGTTTCTCCGGAAATATCTACAATATGAATTAAAATATCTGCATTAGTTAAATCATCAAGAAATTGATTTCCTAATCCTTTACCTTCTGAAGCTCCTTCAACTAATCCAGCTACATCTATTAAATCGACAGGAACAAATCTTTTACTATTTACACAATAACCTTTACGAGGATTACATTTAACTTTGAAATCTTTATCAATACAATCTATTTTAACGTAGCCGATTCCATGGTTTGGGCGGATCGTGGCGAATGGGTAAGAAGCTATTAAAACATCTGCTAGAGTACATGCTTTGAAAAATGTTGATTTACCTGCATTTGGACGCCCAACCAGTCCGATTAACATACTAAATCTAAAATTTGAACTTATATATAATTTTCTATATTGCTTTCTATGACATAAGAAAGATTTTTATTATGGATTACCTTATAAACTATAAAATTAATAATTAATAAAATGAGAAAATCTTTTTGGGAAATCGTAGATGAGGTTATAAAAATGTCAGATATTATTCTAGAAGTTGTTGATTCAAGATTCCCATTAGAATCCAGAAATAATGAACTTGAAGATAAAGTAAAGAAAGCAAAAAAGAAATTAATAATTGTATTAAACAAATGTGATCTTGTTTCAAAGGATTTAATGGATGAACTAAAAAAACAAATTCCTAATTCTGTTTTTGTTTCTTCAAAGATAAATTATGGAACAACAATACTAAGAAAAATGATACTTTCCGAAGCAAAAAATAAAGAGATTACTGCGGGAGTTGTTGGTTATCCTAATACTGGAAAGTCTTCACTAATAAATATGCTTAAGCATGTTTCTGCAGCAAAAACAAGCAATCAATCGGGATTTACAAAGAGAAAACAACAAATTAGAATTGATAATAAAATAATACTTATAGATACTCCTGGAGTTTTACAATACAAAGAAAAAGATGAATCAAAACTTGTTTTATTAAATGCAAAAAGTGCTTCTCAAGTAAAAGAACCAGAGATTCCTGCAATGGAAATAATAATTCTTTTTAAAAATAAAAATCCGTCTACTTTTGAAAAATATTATGGAATTAAAATTAAAGAAGATGTCTATGAAACTCTTGAAGAAATTGGTAAAAAAATGAGAAAATTTAAAAAAGGCGAGGAAGTTAATATTAATTCCGCTTCCAAAAAAATAATAGAAGATTGGCAAAATGGAAAAATAATTCTTTAACGAAATAATTAAATTAAAGGATAAATAAAAAGTAATAATTCTTTATTGGAAGATTTGTTCTATTACCCGTATTATATTTAGAATCTGTGTTCTGTAGATACAATGAGGTGTAATATAGAAACTTTTAAATATAAACTAGATTTTAATTGATTAAGGGCCCGTAGCTCAGCCTGGTCAGAGCACTGAATCATTCGATGTGTATGTCTTATATGGCTGCCCATTGGCACAGTCTGAGTCAGCCAGAAAGGGTAAAACCTTGGCTAATGGTCGTGAGTTCGAATCTCATCGGGCCCATATTATTTTAAAAGTAAGGTTTATAAATAGACTAATTCTTTTTGTTTTAGGCTCCCTTAGTCTAGCCCGGTCAATTTTTTAAAAGAAAAACCGATAGGATGCAGCCCTTTCGAGGCTGAGACCCGAGTTCGAATCTCGGAGGGAGCATTAAAATTCAACTTAAGTGCGCTTGTGTCCCTTTTTGGGACATAAGATTTATTTGGAAAATAATTTCATAGAATTCTAATAGTAGAGTTATTAATGTAGTTTGTAATGCAATTGTAAAGCAATTTATGGAAAATAGGAGAATTATTTATCGAATTATTTTTTTCCAGTTTTAAAATTCTTAAATTTTTTGAGAGAACCTTTTTCGATCATACTGTCTATCAATGCTTCAGCAATTCCTTCTGGAGTACTTAAATCTACATTTTCAAATTTTATACCCTCTAAACATGAATTAGTTTTGCAAATAGATCTTCCAGAATATCCGTCTCGAGAAGAATATTCCCCTAACCAAATCCCATTTTTTAAAATAAAATTATATTCAAATAATTGTTCATTATTACATTGTTCATATTGTTTTCTGAATTCCAATTTATCTTTTCCCAGAATTCCTTCTAATTTTGAAGACCCATATAAATCTATTAATCGACCAGAAATTTGATTTTTTAATTTTATATCTTTTATAAAATATCCTCCCATGCACTTATCCGAAAAGCTTCATAAAACAATCCAGTTATTGAATATAACTCCGCCATAAATTTTGATTATAAAATGAGATATAAATAATTTTGTATACTCTAAAATAGATGCCAAATACTATTTATTTCTTTGATAATTCTATTAATTTAGCAATTATAGCTTTTCTAGCTTTTGAATTTCTTCCCTATAACTCTTCCATTGTATACTCACCTAAATCAATTGGTCTTCCTAAGAATATAGAAACTTTAGGAATACTTTCTATAGGCATTCCTTTAAATCTGGCGGGAGCAGGATTAGTTAATATCCTTAATTTTTCGTTTCTACCAATAATATAAGAAATCCCTCCAATAAAAACATTTTCACGCGATAACAAATAACCACTATTAGTTTTAAAAAACTTTAATTTCAATTCTGTTGCAATTCCTATAACTAATTTATCAAATAATTCAATCCAGTTCATTAATCCTAATAAAATAGAGGTTTTATATAAATTTATCTAAAAATCTATTATTTATACTTCAAAACTCATTTATTCATAACCAAAACCTTTAAAAATACTCGAAATTCTTTGTTTAAAAGTTCTAAAATGGAAATCCAGCAGCTTAAAAAATCAGAAAATAAGTTAACTTTTGTTATAAAAGGAATAAATGCAGCACTAGCAAATACCCTAAGAAGGTCTATGATCTCTGAAGTTCCTACTCTAGCAATAGATGAAGTTAATGTTATAAAAAATTCTTCAGCAATGTTTGATGAAGTTTTAGTACATAGAATGGGGTTAATTCCATTAAAAACAGATTTGAAATCATATACTTTAAGAGAAAATTGTTCTTGCAAAGGTAAAGGTTGTCCAAAATGTCAATTATCACTTATTCTAAATATAAAAGGTCCTTGTACGGTTTATGCTTCTGATTTAAAATCACAAGATCCAAAAATAAAAGCAATTTATCCAAAAATGCCAATAACAAAGTTACTAAAAGATCAGGAAATAGAATTAGAAGCAATAGCAAAATTAGGAAGAGGAAGAGAACATACTAAATTCTCACCAGGATTAATTTTTTATAGAAATTATCCTATAATAAAAATAAGCTCAAATTGTACAGCTTGTAAAAAATGTGTTTCTGCCTGTCCAAAAGGAGTTTTAGAAATTAAAGATAAAAAAATAATAATTAAAAATTTACTAGCTTGTGATTTATGTCAAGCTTGCACAGATATCTGCCAAAAAAAAGAAATTAAAATATCAGAAGATCCAAAAGAATTCATATTCACAATAGAATCTTGGGGGCAATTAACTCCAAAAGAAATATATGAAGAAGCACTAAACCAATTTGATGAAAAATTAGAAGAAGCGACAAAAAAAATAAAAAAGATTTAAATAGACTAAGCCACTCATTAGGCACAAGCGGGAGTGCCGGAGCGGTCAAACGGGATAGGCTAAGAACCTATTGGCTTAGTGCCTGCGCAGGTTCGAACCCTGTCTCCCGCATTAAAGAAAAAAAATGGTAAAAAGAACAGGACCAACAAATCCAGTATTAATTAAGTTAATCAGAGAGCTAAGAAAATTATCAACAAAAGAAAAAGTAAATCTTTGGAAAAGAATAGCAAAAGATTTAGAAAAACCAACAAGAATAAGAAGAGAAGTTAACATCGAAAGAATAGATAGATGTACTAACACTGGAGAAATAGCAATTATTCCAGGAAAAGTACTATCAGAAGGAAATTTAACAAAAAAATTAACAATAGCCGCTTTCAGGTTCTCAGAAAAAGCAAAAGAAAAAATAGATAAAATAGGAAAAGCAATTTCTATTCAAGAATTAATGAAACAAAATCCAAAAGGAAAGAAAGTGAGGATAATAGGATGATAGTAATAAATGCTGAAAATTTGGTTGCGGGAAGATTAGCTGCTTTTGCTGCAAAGAAAGCAATGGAAGGAGAAAAAGTAATAATTGTTAATTCAGAAAAAGCAGTTGTAACAGGTAATACAAAAGATATTTATGCACACTATCAACAAAAATCCAATCGTGGAGACGCTTTAATAGGACCATTCTTTCCTAGAACTGCAGATAGAATACTAAGAAGAGCTGTATGTGGAATGCTTCCCCACAAAAAACCAACAGGTATAGAAGCTTACAAAAGAGTAATGTGTTATCTTGGGGTCCCAGAAAAATATAAAGCCTTAAAACAAGAAACAATTGAAAAAGCAGACATTAAAAAATCAAAAGCAAAATATTTAAGTTTAGGAACAATATCAAATTACTTAAAACAAACTAAATAAAATGAAAAAACAAGAAGTAACAATAGCAACTGGAAAAAGAAAAACTTCAATAGCTAAAGCTGCAATAAGAAAAGGAAACGGTACAATTAGAATAAATTCATTATTACTATCATGTTTCGAACCAGAAATGGGAAGATTAAAAATTTCAGAACCACTTGAAATAGCAGGCCCAGAAATAACTAAAGAAATAAATATTAGTGTAAATGTTATTGGAGGAGGATGGCAATCTCAAGTAGAAGCTGCAAGATTAGCAATCGCTCGTGCCTTAGTTAAACACACAAAAAACAAAAAACTTAAACAAGATTATTCAAATTATGATAAAACTTTATTAGTAGCAGACGTAAGAAGGAGGGAACCTTACAAGCCTAATGACTCCAAAGCTAGAAAGTCAAGGCAATTCAGTAAGAGATAAACAAAATGATAATTCCAATTAGATGTATGTCATGTGGGAAACCAGTAGCTCACTTATGGGAAGAATATTCTAAAAGAGTAGAAGTCGGAGAAGATAAAAAGAAAGTTATGGATAGTTTGGAATTAGATAGATATTGCTGCAGAGCTTTATTCTTAAGTCATGTTGATTTATTAGATACTGTTGCTAGATTTAAAAAAGCTTAAACTTTTTTAAGAAAAAGTATAACTTTGTATTTGGTAATTTGTAATAGGATCTTTAGTAACACTACAAGAATATGCCCTACAACAATAACATTTTACAGTAAATATTCTGAAGCAGCATGCAGGTTTAGAACAATATGTGTTGACATTACAATTGGTATCGACCCCTTCTCCAGAAGCACTTCCTTGAATTTGATCTCCATTGTCTACAATTAATCCCTCTTGCAAATTAACATTAGTAAATTGGTACTCATGTCCCGGCCATGGACAGTTTCCATATCCAGGATAAGCTGGAGGACAATTAACACTTTCCATACCACTTATTGCTGATGATAATGTAAACCTAAAGAAGTAATTATTAATTCCGCTTTTTTCTATTCTCCCATTTTGTATTTGTACACCGCCGATTGTACCTGTAACTGTTGCACAATCTTGCACTAAGTTGGCTACTAAAAAAGAACCTCCGGAGTGAGTAACTCCAGTTGTACTTATTAAATTGGAAGAATAAGAAGTTTTTAATTTGATTTTATCACTAAATCCTAAACAAATATCACAAACATTTCCAAGACCATCGTTATCAGAATCTGCTTGATCATTATTATTTGTTGTTGGGCAATTATCACATACATCACCAAAATTATCACTATCAGAATTTGTTTGATCAGGATTTGCTACATTAATACAATTATCACAAACATTTCCAAGACCATCGTTATCAGAATCTGCTTGATTAGTATTAGCTTTGTCAGGACAATTATCTACGTCATTTGTAATACTATCTTTATCTCTATCTGGATTACTAAGTGGATCTAAAGGATCTGTTCCATATTGAACTTCTAAACCAT
>Ga0210057_1004105_pt1 | contig 19620 bp, 18 predicted proteins | sample CryGeyCG2114_010_2_FD_183968 | JGI IMG/M metagenome (GOLD analysis project Ga0210057, IMG submission 183968) | Groundwater microbial communities from aquifer - Crystal Geyser CG10_big_fil_rev_8/21/14_0.10 (SPAdes) (version 2) | ecosystem: Environmental > Aquatic > Deep subsurface > Groundwater ...
AGCTGAAGTCTATGAAGAAGAAGTAAAGCCTATAGGAAACGGCGCAATGATAATGTCTGCAAAGAGATACATCGGAAAGAAAGTCTACGTAATTGTCAGAAAGTAGTATTAATTGTGCAACAGAGCAAAGATTTAATAATGTTTATATATAAATTGCTTTAGTAAATAGCTATTATAAAAATGAAAAAAACAATAGGTGTCGGAACTTTTAATCTGGGAAAAAACGGAAAGAAGTATGTAAACAAGGTTCTTGATTCTAGGAGGCTGTCCTATGGCAGTTTTACAAAGTCCTTTGAAAAAAAGTTTGCAGATAGTCATGGATGCAAATTTGGAATAATGTCTAATAGTGGTACAAGTGCGCTGCATATTGCTGTTCAAGGGTTAAAAGAGATTCATAACTGGAAAAATAATGACGAAGTAATTGTTCCTGCAGTTACATTTGTGGCAACTTCAAATGTTCTTATTCATAATAATTTGAAACCTGTTTTTGTCGATGTTGATAAAGATTATTATGAAATCAATCCTGATCTGATTGAAAGAAAAATAACTAAAAGAACCAGAGCAATAATGCCGGTTCATCTTTTTGGTCAACCCTGTGATATGAACCCTATTCTAAAAATTTCCAGGAAAAATAGATTGAAAGTCATTGAAGATTCCTGCGAAACTATGTTTGCAAATTACTACACTAAAAGAACAGGAAGTTTTGGTGATATTTCCTGTTTTTCAACCTATGTTGCACATCTTGTGACAACTGGAGTGGGCGGCATTAACACCACCAACAATACTCGATATGCAATAATGCTTCGTTCCCTTATGAACCATGGCAGGGATTCTATTTATCTAAATATAGATGATAGTAAAGTAAAAAGCAAAAAAAAGTTTAGGGAAGTTATTTCCAAGAGATTCAGATTTGTTCATGTTGGGCACAGTTTTAGAGTAAGTGAAATGGAAGCTGCTTTGGGACTTGCTCAAATGGAAAACTGGAAAGATATGATACAAAAAAGACGCAGAAATGCAAAGTACTTGACTGAAAACTTAAGTAAATTTGATAATATAATACAGTTGCCTAAAATAAGACCCGGAAGTGAGCATTCATTTATGATGTATCCCATTGTATTTAAAAATAAGAAAAAAAGAAAATATGTGGATTATCTGGAATCTAAAGGAATTGAGACAAGAGACATGTTCCCTCTTATTACTCAGCCAATATACAAAACAGTCTATAAAATAAAAGAAAGCGATTTTCCAGTTGCATCTTGGATAAACAAAAACGGATTTTATATTGGATGTCATCAAAATCTCAGTACAGGAGATTTGGACTATATAATCGGGGTTTTTTCAGAAATGCTTAAAAAATTTAAATAAATTGGAAATATTTAAATAATCGGCAGATTGCAACCAAACTATCATTTACGGACTAGCGAAAAATGGAAAAACTAGATTTTAACAAAATTGCAAAAGAATACGACAAAAAAAGAAACAAGCATTACTTTATGCATATAAAAAAAGCTCTTCTTAAAAAATTAACAAAAATAAAAAAATATTAGATATCGGTTGTGGGACGGGGTATTTACTAAATTCATTACATCCAAAATTTGCCATTGGAATAGATAAAAATACAGGTATGGTAAAATATGCAAAGAAGCATTATCCTAAATATGATTTTATAAATTTGGATATTGAAAAGACAGATAGGGGGGACTTTTGATGCCATTCTTATTATTGATATAATATACTACTTCAAAGAGCTCGATAAAGTCTTTCAAAACATCAAAAATAAATGTGATGCAAAAATAAGAATCATTATTATTTCACCATTCAGAAAAATAAAATATTTAGTCTGGCTAGCAAGAAAAATAGGATTCGGAATAAAAGATAACATAACTTACCTTTCAGAAGATTATATAGAAAAACAGTTGATAAATTCTGGTTATAAGTTAGTCAGGATGAAAAGAATTTTTTATGGCTTATGTTTTATGCTAACAGCAAAACTAAATACTTGAATTTTATGCCACGTTTTTAATTATCTCTGCAATCCTTTCGATTTCATGTCTTGTCAATTTTGTTGAGGAGGGTAGACTCAATCCCTTCATTGAAAGTTCTTCAGATATAGCGTAATCTCCCTCTCTTTTATAAGGTGACATTGTGTGCAGGCTATGAAAAAAAGGTCTTGTATCAATATTTTCTTTTTTCAAGTTAGCAGCAATTTTTTCCCTGTTATTCGAAATAATTGAATACATCCAATAAACATTTTTTGCCCATTTTTCTTCTGAGGGTAATTGTATTCCTTTTACATCACAAAGTAATTTGTTGTAAAGTTCTGAGTTTTTCCTCTTTATATCAATAAATTCATCAATTCTTTCCAATTGTGCTAATCCTATTGCAGCTTGAATGTTTGTCATTCTATAATTATAACCTATCTCTGTATGCCAATATTTTTTTTCATTGGACATGGCGTGATTTGCCAAAAAAGCCATTTTATCAGCATATTTTTCATTATTTGTTATACACATTCCTCCTTCTCCTGTTGTAATTATTTTATTTCCATAAAAAGAAAAACATCCAATGTCACCGATTGAACCTAATTTTTTCCCTTTGTATTCTGCACCAGTCGCCTGTGCAACATCTTCTATAACATACAAATTGTGTTTTTTGGCTATGTCCATTATCGGGTCCATATCACAGGGGTTACCATACAAATGAACTGGCATTATAGCTTTTGTTTTGTTTGTAATATTTTTCTCAATTTTATTTATATCAATATTCCAGCTTTTTTTATCAACATCGACAAGCACGGCTTTAGCGGTTGTATGCGATACGACATTCGCTGTTGCTACAAAAGTGAGGTCTGGCACTATGACTTCATCTCCATGTCCGATGCCAAGTGTAATCAAAGCCAAATGAAGGGCAACTGTTCCGTTAAAAACTGCAACAGATCTTTTGACGTGGTTGTATTCACTAAATTTTCTTTCAAATTCTGTATTGTATTTTCCTAAAGAGCTTATCCATGTGGACTTAAGACAATCATTTACATATCTATTTTCATTACCATTTAAATCCGGTTCACTAATTGGTATAATTTTGGTGTTATCCATTTCGATTTCAGTTCTGTTGATAAGTTTATATATTTATCTGAATCTCAACTTTAAAGCCATTTTCCAATATATATATGCATACTTGATATAACTTTGAGATTTTGATTTTCCTTCTTCTCTATATTTGTACACATAAGATATTTCTTTGATTTTAAATCTTTTTCTATATGAGCTATATAAAAGCTCCAGATCAAATTCCCCCCAATAATATCTGTATTCAAATTTTAAATCTTGAAATTTATTTTTTTTTATAACATGAAATCCTCCTGTATAATCTGTCAATCCAATATCCAAAAAAATCAATCTTATAATAAAATTGAATAATATAGTGCTATACTTTTGGAGGAAAGGAGCATTCATTCCTCCGCCTTTAGCAAATCTCGAGCAGTTAACTAAGTCATATTTGCTACAGTATTTTAACATTTCAAAAATTTTTTTAGGAGGATGTGAAAAATCAGCATCCATCATTATTATGAACTTGCCTTTTGCAATTTTCATTCCATCATTTATAGCTGACAATATCCCCCTTGTTCCATATCTATGTAATGCTACAATCCTAGTTGATTTATAACTATCAATTATCTCAGGTGTTTTATCATTTGAATTATCATCAACTATAATAATCTCATAACTCACTCTACGAAGGTTTTTAGAGATCTCTTTTATCATCCTAGGAATATTTTTTTCTTCGTTATAAGTTGGTAGTATGACTGAATACGTGATTTTGTCTTTTTTTCTGTAGAACCTATTAACATTTCTTAATTTTCTGGAACGGTCTCCACATTTATACACATAAAACATAAAGGCAAAGATTTAAATCAAGTTTATAAATCTTATTACTGTTCATGGCAAAAAATTTTTCGTTGTGGATTAAAAAGAACTATATACTTTTGTTCATAATACTCCTCTCTTTTTTAGTAAGGGTTGTACCTTCACATCTTGAAACTTTTAGTGCAGATGAAGGAGTTACGTTATATCATGCTCAAAAATCAGTTATTCATAATATCATATGGCCATTTTTTGATGATTATGTCCCTTTTTATCATATACTATTATCGTTATGGCTTAAAATTGCCACTTTATCTATCTTTAGCAGTAGATTTCTATCAGTATTATTTGGCACGGTTTCAGTATTCTTGTTATATCTTATAGTTGAAAAGTTATTCAACAAAAAAACAGCAACATATTCTTCTCTTATATTTGCACTATCACCATTTGCAATTTTTTATTCTCAAGAAGTAAGAGTTTACTCTCTTTATCTTCTTCTTGGATTACTTTCTATTTATTTTTACCTTGTTTATATAAAAAAAGGTAAGTATAAATGGTCATATATAATCACAACTATCCTTGCTATATACACTCACGGCATGGCGTTATTGATTCCATTTTTTCAAACTATACACTTCATTTTTCAAGAAGTGTGGATAAAAAAACGAAGTTTCAAAGACTGGTTGTTTATACAATTAATAATTTTTGTATTTTTTCTTCCCCTCATATATTTTGTTGTCCAAGAATCTCTTAAATTTGCATCTGGAAAGATTATATGGGTACCACCTCCAAGTATAATCGGTATAATCAAATTTTTTTATTTATATGTGGCAGGAATGACATTTCTGTTGCCAAATTTGATTGTCGGGATGGCAATTTCAATTATATTTTTCATATTAATTGGATATGCAATTATAAACTTTTTTTATAAAAAAAACAAAGACTCAAGTAGAATCGAAAAAGAAAGTGTTATTTTTCTGCTTGCATGGTTTATTATTCCAATAATTGGTCTGATAATATATTCTACTCTTTTTTCTTCTGTCTTCATTGAAAAATACATAATCTTTGTTTCTCCTGTTATTAGTATATTGGTATCATTAGGAATAATAAAACTTAAAGGCATTACTAAAAATGTAGTTGTTGTCTCTATAATAATTTTGCTTGCGCTGGCAGTTTGTTTTGATATAGTATCCAAGAATAACCCTAATTGGACAGGAGCTTCAGATTACATAAAAGAGAAAAAGTCACCAAATGATGTAATAATAATGAGCTTTTATAATGTGCAATATACTTTTTCTTATTATTTTAACAAAACTATTTTTCAGAGTGAAAATATTACTTTATACTTGGAAAAAAATAGTATGTATTCGGCAAATGATCATTCTAATCTCAATACAAATACCCTAAAAAACAATGATATCTGGCTTGTTCTTCATGCATCTGAATATACTGACCCAAATGCAACAGTCTATACCTATTTCACATCAAATTACAATCTGGCGGAATACAAAAAATTCACAGGAGTTTCAGTATACCATTTTTCAAAATCATCAAAAAAAACAGTGCAGCCACCTACAGACTACAGAGCCCCTCAATATAATGACGATAGACTTATTGAATTCAAGGCATTTGTAAAAAAAGTTCTGGGGATGAAAAATTAGAAACATGAAGACCCGTTTAATATGAGAAACCTTTATTAACCAAACTTCCAAACATTATTCAGTTGGTGGCGTTACATGGGAAAAACAGCACTCATTACTGGAATTACAGGTCAGGATGGTTCTTATCTCGCAGAATTTCTCCTCAAAAAAGGCTATAAAGTTCATGGGATAGTAAGGCGCTCAAGTTCATTTAACCGAGCAAGACTCAAAGATATATATGATTATTCACATGAATCAAAAGGTCGTCTCATACTCCATTATGGAGATATGACCGATTCATCTTCAATTCTTAAAATTATTAGCGAATCACAGCCTGATGAAATTTATCATCTTGCAGCGCAAAGTCATGTAAAAATATCTTTTGATGTTCCTGAATACACAGCAAATTCTGATGCGCTTGGGACACTCAGAGTTTTGGAGGCCATAAAAAACCTCAATTTGATGAAAAAAGTAAAATTCTATAACGCATCGACAAGCGAACTTTACGGAAAAGTTGTTGAAACCCCCCAGAATGAAAAAACTCCATTTTACCCGAGAAGTCCCTATGCAATAGCTAAACTTTATTCACATTGGATTACTATCAACTTTAGGGAGGCATATGGGATGTTTGCATGCAATGGCATACTTTTTAATCATGAATCAGAAAGAAGAGGGGAGAATTTTGTTACAAAAAAAATAACTCAACAGGTTGCAAAGATAAAATTGGGGCTTGACGATGTTCTGGAACTGGGGAATCTCGATGCTCTGAGAGATTGGGGTTATGCAAAAGAATATGTTGAAGCAATTTGGCTTATGCTTCAACAGAAGGAACCGCATGATTATGTTATATCTTCAGGAGAAAATCATAGCGTGAGGGAATTTGTAGAAGCTGCATTTTTCAGAGTTGGAATAAAAATCTTGTGGCAGGGAAAAGGACTTGATGAAAAAGGTATAGATGCAAAAACGGGAAAAACTGTTGTAAAAGTTAATACTGAATATTTCAGGCCTGCCGAAGTTGACACTCTTCTGGGAGATTCTGCTCTTGCAAAAAAAGAGCTCGGGTGGGTTTCCAAAACAAAATACACAGAACTTGTAAATCTCATGGTTGATTTTGACATGAAAGAATTTACAAAAAAACTGAAGAGCCAAAATCTCTAACATCACAATCTTTATAAAAGACGTTTCCATCCTTTTATATATGGAAAATGTACATATTCACGCCTCAGCTGATGTATCCCCAAAGGCTAAAATAAGGGAAGGAACAAAAATTTGGAACAATTCCCAAATAAGAGAAGACGCTGAGATAGGTGAAAATACAATAATCTCAAAAAATGTATACATTGATTCAGGAGTCAAAATAGGAAAGAACTGCAAAATCCAGAACAATGTTTCTGTTTACCACGGTGTTACAATAGAAGACGGTGTTTTTGTCGGTCCCCATGTCTGCTTCACAAATGATATGTATCCGCGAGCAATAAATCCAGATGGAAGTATAAAATCAGCATCTGATTGGGAAGTTTCAAAAACACTCATAAAAAAAGGAGCTTCAATAGGCGCCAACTCAACGATATTGCCTGTGATTATAGGCGAATTTGCATTAATTGCAGCAGGAAGCGTTGTCACAAAAGATGTTCCTGATTATGCTCTTGTAATGGGAGTTCCTGCGAGAATAGTGGGAAAAGTAAACAAAGAAGGCAGGAGAGTGGAATAAGCTTTTTGCCTGAGGGTGATTCTATGATTCCAGTGTCAAAACCATACATAGGAGAAGAGGAAATCAATGCTGTAATTTCTGTTTTAAAATCTGGCATGATAGCACAGGGGCCGAAAGTAAAAGAATTTGAGCAGAAAGTTGCAGAAATCTGCGGGGCAAAATACGCTGTTGCAGTCAATTCAGGAACCGCTGCTTTGCATGCTTCACTATATGCAGCCGGAATAAAAGCAGGAGATGAAGTAATAACAACCCCTTTCACATTTGTTTCTACACCCAACTCAATAATTATGCAGGGAGCAAAGCCTGTTTTTGTAGATATAAGCGATGATGATTTTAATATCTCTCCGACAGCAGTGGAAAAGGCAGCAACAAATAAAACCAAAGCAATAATCCCCGTAGATCTTTACGGCCAGCCTTATGATTATACTTCAATAAAAGAAATAGCGCAAAAACACAGCCTAAAAATTATTGAGGATGCATGCCAGTCAATTGGCGCTGAATTCAATGGAAGAAAAGCAGGAAGGCTCGGAGATTTGGGAGCATTCTCATTTTATGCAACAAAAAATATTGCAACTGCCGAGGGCGGAATGATAATTACAGACAATGAAGAATATGCAGAGCTTGCAAGAAGATTCAGACATCACGGTCAGTCAGAACAGACACGTTATCAATATTACGACCTGGGATACAATTACAGAATGACAGATATAATAGCGGCCATTGGTATTGAGCAGCTGAAGAGAATTAACGGATGGACTGAAAAAAGAATAAAGAATGCAGAATATCTGACAAAAAGACTTTCAAAAATCAGCGGAATAATAACCCCCAAAGTAATGGGAGGAAGAAAGCATGTTTTTCACCAGTACACCATAAGAGTAAAAGATTTCAAAGTTTCAAGGGATGAGCTTGCAGCATACCTTAAAGAAAAAGGAATAGGTGCAGGAATATATTATCCAAAGCCTCTTCATATGCACCCGTTTTATGAGCGGATGGGATATAAGGAAGGAATGTTCCCTAATTCGGAAAAGGCATCGAAGGAAGTGCTTTCGCTTCCAGTCCACTCTATGCTCACTGAAGCAGAGCTGGATGCAGTAGCTTCTGCAATTGAAGAAATCCAGTAAACTACAGATGCAAAAATAATCTTTGCAAAGGTGGCAACCATGAAAAAAACAAAAGTAGCAGTTATAGGCGCAGGAGTAATGGGAATAAACCATGTAAGGGTTTACTCGTCAATGGAAAGTACAGAGCTTGTTGCAGTTGCAGATCCTGACTCCAAAAATCTGGAAAAGGCCAAAAAAGAATATAATGCAAAAGGATATTCTGATTACAAAAAAATGCTCGACGAGCAGAAACCTGAAGCAGTTTCCATATGCGTTCCTACAAAATTCCATTACGAAATTGCATCAGAAGTGATTTCAAGAGGCATCAATGTCCTTGTAGAAAAGCCGATAACCACAACAATTGAGCAGGCTGACAAATTGATTTCTCTTGCAAAGGAAAAAGGCATTACTTTTATGGTTGGCCATATCGAAAGATTTAATCCTGTTGTGACAGAGCTCAAGCAGAGAATAAACAACAATGAGCTTGGAAGAGTCTATAAAATAAGCTCCTTCCGCCTCAGCCCTTTTCCAGGAAGAATACTTGATGTCGGCGTTACAATAGACCTCGCAGTCCATGAAATTGACATAATAAATTACCTCACAGGCTCCGGCATAAAGCATGTCTTTGCCGAAACTGCAAGAAGAATCCATTCCGCTCAGGAAGATCTTCTTGTTGCAAACATAAAGTTTCAAAACGGGACAATAGGTGTGATAAACTGCAACTGGCTCACTCCTAAGAAAGTCAGGAACATAAGCATAACAGGAGAAAAAGGCATGTTTGAAGCCGATTATCTCAATCAGGAGCTTTATTTTTTTGAGAACAAGTTTGCAAGCGAAAAAATGGATTACTCAAAAGGGCATTTTACAGTTATTCAGGGAGACTCAAAAAAAATAGAAATTGTAAAAAAAGAGCCGCTACTTATGGAACTTAGCTCTTTTATTGATTCCATTCAAAACAACAAAGAGCCTGTTGTCACAGGAGAAGACGGAAGGCATGCACTCAAGGTTGCACAGATGCTTCTTGATTCTGCAAAGAACGAGAAGCTCATAAAATGGGAATAATACAATTGAGAATAATATAATTCATATAATAGCAAAGTGATTAAAATGGAAAAATCCAAGTATCTTGTTGAAGTTATTGGTCTGGGAAAGGCAGGTTTGCCTCTTGCATCAGTTATTGCAGACTCAGGAATAAAAGTTATTGGAGTAGACATAAACAAAAAAACAGTGGAATCCATAACAAAAGGAGTTAATCCTATCCCTGAAGAGCCAGGGCTTGGAGAACTGATAAAAAAGTATTCAAGAACCAATCTTACAGCAACATCAAATTTAAAAGAAGCTTCAAAGAAATGCAATGTTCACATTATTATTGTCCCTCTTTTTATAGACGATAAAAAACAGCCCGACTTCAATGCAATTGATTCAGCTGCAAAAAATATTTCAAAAGGTCTGAAAAAAGGAGACCTTGTTGTTCTCGAAACAACTGTTCCGGTTGGAACAACTGAAACAAGGCTGAGAAAAATTCTTGAAGATGGTTCAGGAATGAAAGCAGGAGAAGATTTCTTCCTGGCATTCAGTCCTGAAAGAATAATGACTGGTTACTCAATCTCAAGATTCAGAGAATTCCCGAAAATTGTAGGTGGAATAAACAATGACAGTACAAAGCATGCCCTAAATTTTTACAAAAATTTCTCAAATATTTCAGGAGTAAAAAATTCAGCAACAGCAGAAATGGCAAAGATTGCAGAGGGGATTTACAGGGATGTCAACATTGCTCTTGCAAATGAACTCTATAAAGTGGCTGAAAAATACAACATAAATTACTGGGAGCTGAAAGACGCAGCAAAGCATCAGTACTGCAATCTTCTTGAGCCTGGAAATGTTGGGGGGCACTGCATTCCAGTTTATCCATGGTTCATAATAAACGATAATCCTTCCAATTCATCTCTTACAAAATCTGCAAGAGATATCAATGACAGCATGGCTGATTATTATGCATCAAAAGCCCTTAAAATCATCGGAAATAAACCAGAAGCAAAAATTTGTGTTGTTGGGCTAAGCTACAGAGAAGGCGTGAAAGAACATGCATACACAAGGTCAATTCCTCTCATAAAAATCCTAAAGGCAAAAGGCTTCAGGGTTTATGGCGCAGACAATTTTTATACAAATGAAGAAATAAAATCAATATTCAATGCAGAACCTCTCGCAAATGACGAAGAGCTGAAAAACATGGATGCAGTTATTCTCATGAATAAAATACCCGAATACAAAAAAATCCTTCTTCCAATGAAGAAAAAAATTGTCGATGTAAAAAATATGTTAAACTAATTATATCAAATTTACATATAAAATTCACAAAATATTTTTGGGATGAAAATAAAATGAAAGCAGTTTCTGTTGTCGGCGCAAGGCCGCAGTTCATCAAAGCTGCAATGCTTTCGCGGGAATTGAGAAAAAATCATGAGGAAATACTAGTTCATACAGGACAGCATTTTGATGCCAATATGTCAGATGTTTTTTTTGCTGATCTTGAAATTCCAAATCCAAAATACAATCTGGGAATAGATTCTCTCCCAAGAGAAAAAATGATAGAAGAGATGGAAAAAAGCATTATCCCTATACTTGAAAAAGAAAATCCTGACATTGTTTTTGTTTTCGGCGACACCAATTCAACTCTTGCTGCAGCTGAAGCCTCAAAGAAACTTGGAATTCCTGTAGCACATATTGAAGCAGGCATGAGAAGCTATGACAGCTCAATGCCTGAGGAAAAAAATAGGGTTGCAACAGACAGGATTTCTTCGCTTTTATTTTGTCCGACTGAATCCTCCATGAAAAATCTTGAAAAAGAAGCTATAATAACAGACCAGAAAAAGAAAATCTTTGTTTATAATGTCGGCGACATAATGGTTGAGATGATGAAAACAGCAATAACACTTGCTGAAAAAAAATCATCAATTCTCAGCACATTAAAAATGGAGAAAAAAAATTATATTTATGCAACAATACACAGAGCCTCAAATACAGACACAAAAGAAAACCTCAGAAGCATTTTATCTGCATTATCGCAGTCTCCTGTTCCTGTTGTATTTCCTGTCCATCCAAGGACAAAAAAAGCCATAGAATCATTCGGCCTTGGAAAACTTCTTGAATCAGGCTCAATAATCCCAGTAGGGCCTGTAAGCTATTACGATTCCCTTGTTCTTGAAAAAAATGCATTAAAAATTGTCACCGATTCAGGAGGTATGCAGAAAGAAGCCTTTATTTTCATGGTTCCGTGCATTACAGCTAGAAACGAAACAGAATGGACTGAAACAGCAGAAGAAGGGTGGAATCTTCTTGTTGGTGCAGACAAGTCAAAAATACTGGGTGCAATAAAGAACTTTTCTCCTGAAAAAAAGCAATCATCTCCTTTTGGTTCAGGAAATGCCACAAAGAAAATTGTTGAGCTTACAGAATCTTATCTCAATCTTAGGTAAACATCCGAAAAAATCAATGAACTGCAAGTCTTTAAACTGCTTTTCATTTCTTCTTTCTGGCATTCACTGCTATTTCCATAAATTGTTCTGCTATCTTTTTATAAGAATAAGAATCAGCAACGGCTTTTCTTGAATTCCTGCCCATTTTTTTTCTTTTTGCAGGATTCATGAGCTTAATCATTGCATTTGTAAGGTTTTTTGTATCGCCGGCAGAAAAGCTGAATCCATTCCCATATCTCACAAGATGACTTAGCTGAAGTTTCACCATTATTACAGGAAGTTCGCATGCCATTGCCTCCATTATTACAACAGAATTGTTGCCTGGCCACACTCCTGCATCAAAAGCCGAGAAATAATCAGAAAGCTCTGCTTTCGGAATAAATCCTGTAAAAATGACTTTTTCTGAAATGCAGAGCTTTTCAGCCATTTTCTTAATTTCATTCATGTAAGAATTCTCTCCATTTCCCACTATCATAAGTTTTGCATTTTCTGTGTTATTCTTTCCCATTTTTGAAAATGCATCGAGCAGAATTTCAACTCCTTTTCTCCTGACTATTGTTCCTGCGAATCCAAATAAGACTTCATTTCTTTCAACTCCATATTTTTCTCTTATTTTATTTCTCTTGCTTTCTGATTTTTTGAATGAAGGCATATCAACTCCCAGATTGACAACATTAATTCTTTTCCCATTCATCCCAAGTTTTTCTCTCAGGTATTTTGAAGTTTGCTCAGTAACTGCAATTACTGCATCTGATTTCTTTAGGGTATATTTTACCATGCAGTTTCTAAGGAAAAAATAATCAAGTTCCCTCAATATTTTTTTCAGGAAAGAATGCCCTGGTATTTCATGGTGAAAATCATGCTGGTCAGTCACAAGTGTATAACCTATCTTATTTTTCATCTTCGCCGCAAAATAAGGAGGGGACTGCCTGCTCTCATGTGCAAACACAATATCTGGTTTTATCTCCTCAAGTTTTTCTTTCAGCCCTTTAATCAATATTAAATCGGAATAAAGAATCTTTGACTTTAGCCTGTGGATTTTAACTCCGTTTATTTTTTTTGTTCCGACAGAAAATTTTCCAGAGAAATTTTTTGCACCTGCTTCTCTCATAATCTTTGTTATGTTAAGAAAAGGATAAGGAAGATTAGATGTGATTACGTGAACATCATGGCCCATTCTGCTGTGTTCTTCTGCAACGTAATTTTCCTGATATCCCAGTTCGGGCATATAAAATCCAACCAGGTGTACTATTTTCATGCATTTTATTATCCAGTTTGCATATTTAAAGTTATTGAAGTAGTTGTCATTTTCTTATTCATTCTACAAAATTGTCTCTCCAAAAGGATATCTTTATATAAATAAATTCATACCTTCCTTTATGATAGTTGTAACAGGAGGCTCAGGATTTATCGGCAGTGTTCTTGTAAGAAAGCTTCTTGAGCGCGGAGAAAAGGTAAAAGTTATAGATTTGTCAGAGCCGAAGATAAAGCATGAAAATCTTGAATTTGTAAAAAAATCAGTTCTCGATGACTTGTCAGACGATTTGAAAGGGTGCAAAATACTCTATCATTTTGCAGCAGTTCTCGGTGTTGAAAATTCAGACAATCACCCATTGCTTACTCTGGAAGTTAACTTAATTGGTTCAAGAAATGTTTTTAGACAGGCGCATGAAGCAGGAGTAAAACAGGTAATTTTCTCATCATCATCAGAAGTCTATGGAGAACCAAGAGAGCTCCCAATAAAAGAAACAACTCCAAAGGGTCCTGTTTCAACATATGGTGTATCAAAGCTTGCAGCAGAAATGTATGCAAAAGCCTATTTTCAGGAAAATAACACAGATGTCAGGATTGTAAGATTCTTCAATGTCTATGGCCCTGGTCAACTCCCCCAGTGGGTGATGTCCATGTTCATAAAAAATGTTCTGGAAGACAAGACACCCATTGTCTACGGAGATGGAAGCCAGACAAGATGTTTTACATATGTTGATGATGCAATAGATGGAGTATTTGCAGTCCTTGAGAAAGGAAAGCCGGGAGAAATTTACAACATTGGCAATAACATCCAGACAACAATACTCGAGCTTGCAAACCTTACAATCAAGGCATCAGGAAAAATCATGAAGCCACACCTTGCAGATTTTGGAAAAAATACAAGACTCAAGGAAAGAGAAATAAATTACAGACAACCCGACATCACAAAAATAAAAGAGCTTGGATGGCAGCCAAAGATTCTTGTTGAAGAAGGCATTAAAAAGACATACGAATGGATGAAAGAATCCATGGGAAAAAACTGAACAGAACATGTATAGAACACATATATTTATCTTAATTCTTTATTATCTCCTCCCAATTCCCCTGTAAACAATTCCAGAATGCTTTATCTTATCCATATCAAGGCAGTTTCTTCCGTCAATTATTATCTTCACTCCTGTTTTCTTAAATTCATCAGCAGAAATTTTCAGAAAATCAGAATGGTCTGTTGCAAGAATTATGAATTTGCATTTTTCAAGCATTTCGCCAATACTCTTAACTGTTGACCTTGAAGGAAGATATGGGTCAAATACTTCAGGCTCAGCTCCTTTATCGCTGAGAATCTCAATTATCTCAAGAGCAGGGCTTTCCCTCATATCATCAACATCTTTTTTGTAGGCAACACCAAGAACTCCCACTTTTGTGCCTTTTATTTTTTCATTCATTTTCCCCATCTCATTTTCAAGAAGGTCTACAGTGTAATGTGGCATTGAATTGTTTATTTCCCTCGCAAGTTTGAGAAACATATGCTCAAATCCAGATTTCTTTGCTTTTTCTATAAGGTAATAAGGGTCAACAGGAATGCAATGCCCGCCTACTCCTGCTCCGGGATAATGAGGCATAAACGCAAATGGCTTAGTTGATGCGCCTCTTATCACTTCCTTTATGTCTATCCCTGCAACATCAAATGACTTTGCAAGTTCATTTACAAATGCAATATTAATGTCCCTAAATGAATTTTCAGTTATTTTTACTGCTTCTGCAGCTTTCACAGAGCTTAATTCAGTAATCTCAGCATCAATAATGCCTTTGTAAAATTCTGCTGATTTTTTCAATCCTTCTTTTGTTGTTGAGCCTATTACTCTTGGAAGGCTTTCAACAGTCCATTTTCTATTGCCCGGGTCAATTCTTTCAGGGCAATGAGCAAGATAATAATCATCTCCATCTATAAGCTCTGATTTTTCAAGTATTGGCTTTACAATCTCTTCTATTGTTCCGGGGTGTATTGTTGATTCAATAATAATTACCTGCCCTTTTTTCATGTTTCCAGAAATACTTTCAGAAGCAGATTCAACAAAACTAAGATCAGGAAGGTGTGTCTTGTCTACAGGAGTTGGAACGCATACAATTACAACATCAGCTTCATTTATCTTTTTCTCATCCGAAGTTGCATGAATTTTTCCCTTTAATTCTTTTACTTCAGCTTCGAGTTTTTCATCTTTTATGTGGGAAATTCCATTGTTTGTTTTTTCAATTATGCTTTGATTTTTTTCAAGCCCTATTACTGCGTAACCTTTTCTTGCACAGAGGCATGCCAGTGGAAGACCAACATACCCAAGGCCTATAATTGCAACTGTTTTCATGCTTTTTAGTGCCTGTTCCTTTATTTATATACTTTATTCTTTTATTTACAATGCTACTTCTCATTATTTTCATAAATATTTATAAACCAGCATGGATTATTTTTTCATGATGAAATCTCCAAAAGTATCTGTGGTTTTTGTAAACTACAATGGAAAAGAAATGCTTCTCTCAGCCATTGCTTCGCTGAAAAAATCATCTTTTCACGATTTCGAAACAATTGTTGTTGACAACGCTTCCAAAGACGGAAGCGTGGTTGCTGTAGAAAAGAAATTTTCTTCTGTAAAAATCATAAAGAACAAAGAAAATCTTGGATACACAGGAATAAATACTGCAATGAAATCATGCAGGGGGGAATATATACTTTTTCTGAACAACGACATTGAAATTGAAAAAGATGCAATAAAAAATCTTGTTGATGTTCTGGATGAGAATTCAGATGCAGCTCTCGCAGTGCCGAAGCTTGTCAATTTCTATGACAGAAAAATAGATTCAGCAGGAACATGGGTTTCAAGAAGCTTTTATAACGGACATTTCAGGTCATCTTCAGCTTCAAAAAAAATAACTGAAATACCTTACATGGGCATCGGACTGATAAGAAAAGAAATAATAACAAAATTCGGCTATCTCTTTGACCCTGATTATTTTATCTATGCCGAGGATTTAGACCTTGGAATAAGAATAAGGCTTCTTGGCATGAAAACTCTTTATGTTCCTGACTCAACTGTTTACCACATGCATTCACAGACAATGAAAAGCGTTGCAAATTCAAGAAAAACATATCTAATGGAAAGAAACCTGCTTTCAACTTTTTACAAGAACATGGCATTTGAAAACCTGATTCTGTTCTTCCCATATGTTTATGCAATGAGGCTTGCAACAATACTCCGTGACATCTTCACCCTGAAATTCTCCACGGCATTCGCAAGAATAAGGGCAATTTTCTCAGTTTTTTTTATGCTGGGAAAAATTATGGAGAAAAGAAAGAAAGTGCAGTTTCTCAGAAAAGTTTCTGATTCCTATATTCTTGAAGCATTTTCAGAAAAATATCTTTTTTCAAAGAAAAGGCTGACAATCTGAATTGCATTGAATATTTTTAATTAATTATATAAACCAGCAGACATGATTCATCAATGGATAAAATGAAAAACACAAAAGTGCTTATATTCGGAGCATCAGGAATGCTGGGGCATAAGCTTTATCAGATATTCAGGGAAAAAGGCTTCGATACATATGGTACTATAAGGGGCAGCATTGAAAAATACAAGCAATTCAATATTTTTGACGAAAAAAAGATAATCCAGAATCTTGACATAATAAACACAGGCGAAGTAAAAGCGGCATTTGGCAGAATCAGGCCGGAGATTGTAATAAATGCAGTTGGCCTTGTTCCAAAGACATGTACAGATCCTGTAGAAGCCATAAAATTCAACTCTCTTTTTCCGCATCAGCTTGCTTCAATGTGCAGAGAATACAATGCAAAACTCGTGCAGATAAGCACCGACTGTGTTTTCTCTGGAAAAAAAGGAAATTATTCTGAGAATGACACACCGGATGCAGATTATCTTTATGGCAGAAGCAAGCTTTTAGGAGAAGTCATTTATGATAATCATCTTACAATAAGGACTTCCATAATTGGAAAAGAGCTCCTTGGCCAGCATGGCCTTGTTGAATGGTTTTTATCTCAAAAAGGAACAATCAATGGCTACACTAAAGCAATATTCACAGGACTTACAACAGCAGAACTTGGAAGGGTTCTCACAGAAATAGCAGAAAAGCCGGAGATAAAAGGTCTTCTTAACATTTCAACCGAAGAAATTGACAAATTCAGCCTTCTCAAAATGGTTCAAAAGGAATTCGGAAAAGATGATATAGAAATTCTTCCTTACGATGAATTTGTCTGCGATAGAAGCCTGAACAACAGCAGGATGAAGAGTCTCGGCATAACTGTAAAAAATTATCCTGAAATGATAAAAGAGCTTTCAGAAGAAAAATACTGATTCTCACTTAATATTTAATATATCCTTCACTTAATGTATCTTAAAATTGCACTTGCAAAGCCTTCAATATCATTTTCTTTTACAAGTGTCCCTTTTTTTACAACTTCTCTGTGTGAACAGACATCAAAGGCAACAACAGGCTTTCCGCATGCCTGCGCTTCAACAACAGGAATGTCAAACCCTTCCCACAACGAAGCAGTTGCATATACATTGCATGCAGCATAATATTCAGGCAATTCATCATCATCCACAAATCCTGCAAATATTATATATCTGTCTGACATTTCCTTCAGCCTTTTATAATAATCATCAAAAGTAGGCTTGCCGACAATTAGCAATCTTGCTCCCCTATTTTCTCTTATGGTCTTGAATGCCTCTATAAGCAGATGAACCCCTTTATGGGGGGAAAGTCTTCCTACAAAAAGTATTATTGGCTCGCCATGAATGCCATATTTTTTCCTTACATTCCTTCCGTTAATATGCGGATGAAATTTCTGCTTGTCTATTTTGTTGTATGCAACCATGCTTTCCAGGCCAGTCTCATTTTTTAGTTCCTTTGCAAGGAATTTGCTTACAGAATAAATCTTGTCAGCCTTTTTCATGCTTCCATTGGAAAAATGTTTGAACATCTGCATGTAGCTTTTTTCAAGGAGATTTGGAAAAAGATGAGGAAATCCTATCCCATGATTAAACGCTATATACTTTAGTCCGTATTTCTCCTTTGCCTTTTCAGCAATAAGGTTCATTGGATAGAAATGGCTGACAACAGTATCATATCCTTCAAGAAGTTTAACACCCTCATTGATTTTTTTAGTATCAATAAAGAAAAAAAGCCTGTAAAGTCTCTGCCAAAAAGCCTTTTCAGGCATTCCAATAACTTTTATTTCATATCCCTTTGGCTCTATGGTGGATTTGAATGTAATTACAGTTACTTCATGACCCTTCTTTACAAAATCTTCTGCCTGAGCCTCGGCAACCCTGTCTATTCCCGAGAAATGCGAGAATGTCGGTGTAAGTATTGCAACTTTCATATCTATCCAAATTTGTCCGGCATATTTAAATTTATTTAATTACTGATTACAAAAGCTTATATAGTTTTATTTAGCAGTTATTTCCATGAGTAATAAGAAAATCAAAATCAAATCTGACAGCAAATCAAGCTATCTTTATGTTTCAGGAAAAACATCAAAATCATTCTCAAAGATAAAGGTATCAAAGTCACATTCAAAGTTTGTTTCAGTCATTGTGCCAACTTATTACGAGGAGGAACTCATAGAAAAACTAATTGACAGCCTCACACAAAACCTGAAGAAATATTCTTATGAAATAGTAATCGTAGACGACAATTCCCAGGACAAAACTCCTGAAATAATAGACAGAAAAGCAAAGAAAAATTCAAATGTTGTAGCGTTCCATCGCTACGGAAAAAAAGGAGTTTTCTCAGCTCAATGCGATGGTGTAAAAGTCTGCAAAGGAAAAATAATTGTTTTTATGGACGCAGATTTCTCCCATCCGCCAAATAAAATTCCAAAGATGCTGGAAAAAATGAAAGAGAAAAAAGGCAAAAGCAGTACCAGCAGTTATGATATTGTAGTTGGTTCAAGATTCATAAATGGCGGGGGAATAATTGCCCCTTTCCTGAGAAAATACCCGACAACTATGTTAAATTATGCAATCAAAATAATTTTAGGTATGGGAATGCCAATAACAGATTTTACAGGGGTTTTTCACGCAATGAAAACAGATATTTTCAGAAAAATAAAATTCAAATATGATTCAGAATGGGGTGACTTTGATATGGAGCTTCTATACAGGCTCAATAAGATGAACTGCAAAATGGCTGAAATACCTTTTACATATGACTTCAGAAAAGAAGGAGAATCAAAGCAGGGGGGCTTTTTTTCAATAATCAAATATGGTTACATCTATATTTCAAAGGCAATAAAAATAAGATTTTCAGAATAAATTATCATAATTTTAATGCTTCTGTTCAGAATTTATTCATTATGTTTCCATTCTTTGTAAAATGCATAAGCATAAAGTTTTCCTTCTTTCGCAAGCTTCGGGAATATATCTCTTTCCAGAGAACCCTTTGATGGAAGCTGTGAAAATATTTCAGGGCTGAAAATATAAATTCCCGCATTTGTTATGTGTGTTTTCTGCCCTGCACCATAGTTGAAAGAAATAATTTTCTCTCCCTCAAGTCCGATGCTGTCAG
>Ga0210057_1004106_pt1 | contig 19617 bp, 28 predicted proteins | sample CryGeyCG2114_010_2_FD_183968 | JGI IMG/M metagenome (GOLD analysis project Ga0210057, IMG submission 183968) | Groundwater microbial communities from aquifer - Crystal Geyser CG10_big_fil_rev_8/21/14_0.10 (SPAdes) (version 2) | ecosystem: Environmental > Aquatic > Deep subsurface > Groundwater ...
CTCTTTGCTTTGGTACATCCAATTTTTCCGCAGCTAAGGCAGAAATATCATTTCTAGATAACCATTTTAACAAAGACCTTATCGCTATTACATAATAAGCCTGGGTTGTTGTTTTCAGGTTCCTTCTAGCTAAAAGTAAACGAAATTTTCTAACCGACTCCACCGTCACATCAGACAACAAAGCCGCCCGCTTACCATCATTACTCAAAAATTTTATATACTCGTCCCAATAATGTTTATAATTCCTCACCGTCAATTGGGAGCAGTTTTTCTCCACCTCCAAGTGTTCTAAAAAGGAATTTAACAAAACTTTCAAATTATCAGCCATAAATCATCTTAACACGAGGAGATAAGATACTACATACTGGATAATTATCGCTAAAAAGGCCTCTAGTGAGCCCATGTGCATATTTACCCATATTTTAGGCTATTTTTGATGCTCACCCACCGAAAAGCACTTGAGGGGAGTCAAAAAAAGCCAAACAGGCACAAAAGAAAAAAAACGGGCAAGCGCTCAAATTAGGGTAGTCTGACCCAAAAAAAATTGTTTTACTAATTAATTAAATTTTAAAAAGGTTTTTTAAAAAAAAATTAAAAAACCCAAAAACCACTCCCCTCCGCTTTCCAATTTTTTAATAGGTCGCAAAAGGTACATTGTACGACATATAAAATATGCTCACAGCCCCAATGGGTGATTAAACAACAATTCTTCCCCATTTTTCCTCCAAAAAGCAAAAAATAATTTCATAAAAACCTAAATATACACCTCGTCCCTTCTCTTTTTTATCCCTCTCTCTTGATACAGTTGGGCTTTTTATCTTTTCCACACAGACTATATCAATATGTATCATTAATTCGTGAAAATTATAGGATAAATTGTGAAAATTATATATATTATAGGATTACATATTATGGGATATCACTTCCCCACTCCGTCTGCTAACCGCCTCAAAAAATTACCTCCACCTAGTAGTCAATATTATTCCCAAAACAATCGCTATTCCAACCCAAATAAACATCAACCAAGTTTTTTTAAACAACCGATCTCTAATGTCCGCTTCCACCAAACCCGAAAGCACATATAAAATTGACACCAAATAGATTGAGCCCTTAAACACACCTACAGGCCAAAAAGAAAAAACCAAAGCTGTCTGAGCCGTTAAAAAAGCTGGCAAAAATACATAAGCCCACCTATTTTTCTTTTTACCATCATCCGGTAATTCTATGGCTATAGCCCAAAACTGATAAATAAAAACCAATATCGATAAAACCAACACCACCAGAGTATTAATCCAATAATCAAACCTAAACGAATACAAACTATCAAAGACAAAAAAAGCCGATATCAATAAAACAATCAAACTAACCGTATAAGCCGCTCGATACAACGGTACCGTCTTAAAACCAATTGCCACCATAAACACATTTTCTACCAAAAAAATAAGATAATTAATTAGTCCAAAAAATAAAGTTAATACCAGTTTTCCCAAAAAATTAACCGGCAACAATGAGGTAAACAAGGAAAAACCCACAAAAAAAATTAAAGGCAAAATAATCGTCATCAAACGCAACGACAACCCTCCCTCAAACACTATTCCCAAACCAAACCATAAACAAAAAATTATTAATACCACTCCCACCAACAAACCATAATTTCTTGATTCATATGGTAAACCCAAGAAAAAATAGTAAGCTATCGACATCAACAAGGCAGAAATAGTATATCTAAGCTTCTTAGACATCCTCTGCTCCACTATAAATACTAACCAGGTCCTCATTCTCCTCTAAAGCCTCTACCAAATCCAAAAACCTCTCTCTCTCCTCTTGTTTCAAAGGCTGTGGCCTCTTGGCTTTCATTATCACTCCAGATTCCAACACTACCATCCCCGCTTTTCTAACTTTTTCACCAAAATCAGACAAGTTTTCGGCCTCCACCCACACCTTATTTCCTTCAAAGTCATTTACTCCCATATCTATTAATTTTAACTGATCATCTTCCGTTATGTTTTCCAATCTCAACTCCCCTACCCTTTCAAATTGAAATTTTACTGATCCATTTTCCCCCAAATTACCACCAAATTTTCTTAGTACTGCCTTAATCTCTGCCAAAATTCTATTTTTATTATCAGTTTCTATCGTCAAAAGCATCGGTATCCCAAAAGGACCATAAACCTCCAACAAAAAAGTCGATAAGTTGTTTTTTCTCGTTTCAAATCTTTCCAACAACCTGGAAATATTTTCTTTGGGCATACTCATCTCTTTGGCCTTTTCTATGGCTGTTTTTAAAGAAGAATTGCTCTCCGGGTTAGTATTGCCTCCACCCTGTCTAATAGCCGTCATCAAATCTTTAGCTAAACGCGTAAAAACCTCACTCTTTTTTTTATCTACCGCCGCCTTACGGTCTTTGATGTTTGACCATTTAGAATGTCCCGACATAACCACTATAGTTTATCATTCGACTATAACCTTCTCCAATATATATCTCCACTTCAAAATCAGCCAAAGACTCATCTTTAACCGCTTCACATTGATATATCGAATTTAAAACCTGCCACCCATAACTCCCCTTCACTCCTTCTCCATAAATAAAATAACAATCAGCTTCCCCTCTCGGCTCCGCTCCTCCCACCCCCATCACCGAAAAACCGACCCTAGTCAACAATGTTGCCATAAAATTAGCCAAAGCCGCATCAACGGTCGTATTATAAACCGTAATCCTCATTTCTTCATTTAACAATCGTCCTTCGGCAAAATCTCTCAACATTGTCTCGTCCAAAAACAAACTTTCATCTCTTAAATCATTTTCTATTTTTTCTTGTTTAAAAAGCATTTCATCCTGCCAATACCAAAACTCCAAAAAAGACCAAATTCCCATATTTTTCACCAACAAAGCCGTTTTTTTCCAAGAAAAATCATTCAAAAAAACTACCTTATCAGCCCAAAAACCCAAATTATAATAAATCACCTCTTTGGCCAAATCCCTTTTTTTCTCCTGTTCCAATATCTTTTTTATCTTATCTGCTCCATACCAATCCAAGCCTCTGGGAATCCACAAAGGTATCTCTCCACTTATCTCCAAACTGGCAACCATTTTTCTGTCAAAACTGACAGACACTGCCATCACCCCCTTGTCGGTCACCACCCCCAACCTAAAATCTCTCCTGTCTTTACCCAAAAAAATAATTCCCACCCCCAAAATTAACAAAATAACTAATAATCTAAATTTCTTCATAACCCTCCAATATCTTCTTTAAGTCGACCGCCAACGGCAACTTAAAACTCATTCTCTTTTTTTTCTTCCCCGGATTGTTAAATTCTAGAAAAAATGCTTGTAAAAACAGCCTATCACCTTCTCCTTTCTCCCCACCATAGCGCCAATCTCCCCACAAAGGCCAACCCAAATATGACATATGTACCCTAATTTGATGAGTTCTTCCCGTTTTTAACTCAATCTCCACCAAACTATAAATTTTCCCCTCTTTTTTATATTTTTTTATCAGGCAAAATTCACTTCTCGCCAATTTACCTCCAATTTTTACTCCAAACTTATCAAACCGGCTTCTACCAATCGGTACCTCTATCACCCCTCTTGAAACCACATCTCCTCCCACCAAAGCCCAATATTTCTTTTTTACTCGCCTCTGCTTAAACTGTTTCTTTAAGTTCAAAAGGCTTTTTATATTTTTGGCTACCAACAACAAGCCGGAAGTTCCCTTATCCAATCGATGCACCAAACCATTTCTGGCCAAACCCGGATCTACTTTTCCCGTCAACCATTCTTCCACCGTTGGATTCTTCTCTCCTCTCCTTTCTTTGCTACTCACCCACCCCGTTGGTTTGGAGAGCAACAATAAATTTTTATCTTCAAAAACTATTTCCGGTTCTTTTTCCATAATTCCAGTATAAACAAAAATAAACCGAAAACTATTAAATAATCAGCTAAATTATTATAAAATCTTCCTCCCCAAAAATACCAATAATCCCTTACCTTCCCAAAAATAAGTCTATCTCCCAAATTTATACCCCCTCCCAATATCATCAAAAATAACCCCCCATAAAAAACATTTTTTAACCAAAAAAGAAACAAAAAAAACCAAATTAAAACGGGCAAACTCCGCAAATTTTTCCCCCAACCAAAACTAAAACCTTCATTTTCAAACAAAACTTCTCTGGCCAAAAAATCATGAAATTGCCACAACAAAAAAATCAACAAAAACAAACCTAGTACCTTAAGAATTTCTTTTGTTTTCACACTTAATACATCTGGTCGTTTCCGGTTTGACCGCTAATCTGTCAGTGTCAATCATTTCCCCACATTCTTCACAATAACCAAATTTACCCAATCTCAATCGTGTCAAGGCTTTTCTCAATTGGACTATCTGTTTGGCCACAAAACCCACCTTAATCTCAGCATCAAAATGACCTATTTGCTCATCCACGTCTTCTTCCAAAGAATTTTCTATCGTTCTACTTTCGTCGGAAAAAGGATCCGCTTTTTTAATCTTATCCTTCCTTTTATTTAATTTCGAAATCTCTCTTTCTAAAAATTTTCCAATCGGAGCCAACAAGGCTTGAGGAAAACCGACTTCGTTTTTACTTTGTTTTTTTTTCATTTTTTATTTCTTCTTCCAAACTTCTCCAAGAATAAACAATCCTGTTAAAGAAATCAAACTTAAAAACATAGCTAAAAACAAGTTTACCCCCTTATCTTCAAATAAAATCGACATAAATAAGTTAAGTATCCAAAAAATAAAGTTAGCCGCCCAAAAAACAAAACCCTTTTTACCACTTTTATACCAAACAAAAGACCGATATCTATTCCACAGCCAAAAACTAAAACCAAAAACTAAAATCGTCAGTCCTGACAACAACCACTTCCCTCCAGCCAAAAACCAAAAAAAAGCAAAAAACAAAAAAGAAAAACTTAAATCTTCCAAAAAAGACCAAACTTTCCAGTCATTTTTCCATGAAAAATAAAAAACAGCCAACAATACTCCCACATAACCGGCACTATAAAACATGCCTGGTTTGGAAAAAAAAGCCCAATAATCCAACCACAAACTGTCAATTATCCTCCAATTTAAAAAAACAAAAATCAAACGGCTACTAAGAAAAAAAACCAATAAGGCCAACCAGGAAAAAGCCACCAATTTCTTCCCGGCATAGTCATCCTTCAGCCTCCGCCAAGTCAAATACAAAAAACCCACACAGGCCAAAACTTTAAATACTATTTCTAAAACCCTCATTGTCTTATTCTATCAAGACTTATTTGTTATACTAAATCCAATCTTTGCCGAAGTGCTTGCACTGAGACTAAGCCGAAGTGGCGGAACTGGTATACCTGCCTGCCGGCAGGCAGGCGCGCACAACAATTCAAACCAAAATGTATTTTGTCTATATCCTTAAATCCCAAACATCAGGACATTTTTATAAAGGACTGACAAATAACATTGACAGGCGAACAAAACAACATTTTGAAGGAAAAGAAATTACCACAAAAAGTATGAGACCTTTAAAATTAGTTTTTGTACAAGTTTGTCAAAACAGAATAGAGGCAAGAAGTTTAGAAAAGTATTTAAAATCTGGAACAGGTCGTGAGATAATAAGGGAAATTGAAATTGACAACTAGCCGAAGTGGCGGAACTGGTATACGCGCAGGTTTCAAAAACCTGTGATGGCAACATCATGGGGGTTCAACTCCCCCCTTCGGCACTCTACTCCTTCTTTTCTACATCAAAAAAGCTAACCTGCTTACCGTTAAAGTAAAGATTAAAACTCCCCGTTGGTCCGTTTCTGTGCTTTTCGATGCTACAAGCCACCATCTCTCTCACCTCCTCGTCCTCCCGATGCAAAAACATGACCACATCCGCATCCTGTTCAATCGACCCCGACTCTCTCAAATCTGACAATCTTGGCCTCCCCCCTCTAGCTTCCATTGCCCGGGACAATTGAGCCGCCGCCAATACCGGCAATTTCAACTCCCTAGCTAAATTCTTTAAACCCTGAGAAATTTCCGACACCTCCTGAACCCGATTATCCCGATTTCTACCATGCATTAGCTGAAGATAATCAACCACAATAAAGCGAATCCCTTTATCTACCTGCAATCTTCTGGCCTTAGTTCGGAGCTCTGTCACTGTCAACCCCGGCGTATCATCTATATAAAGCGGAGCCTCTGCCAACACCCCCATCGCTTCAGACAAAGAAGAAAAATCATTATCCGACAATTGTCCTGTTTTTAATTTCCAAGCATCAATTAGCCCTTGTCTGACCAGCAATCTGTCTACCAACTCCTCTTTGCTCATTTCCAAAGAAAAAATACAGGTCGGCAATTTTTCTTCCACCGCCACATGCCTGGCAATATTCAAACCAAAAGCTGTTTTTCCCACTCCCGGTCTGGCCGCCAATACAATCAAATTGCTATCCTGCATCCCCGCCAAAGTTCTGTCTAAATGGGCAAAACCGGTTGGTATTCCCCTCAGACCGCTACCTCTTTTTTGCAATTCATCCAAACGATCAAAACTCGAAGTTAATACCTCTCTCAAAGAAGAGGGTACGCTTTTTAAGTGTTTTTGCGACAAGGAAAAAACCTCCTGTTCCGCTTCATCCAACAACTCTTCCGCCGACATAGACTCATCAAAAGATTTTTCCGTAATTCGAGCCGCCGCTCCAATTAATTCCCTTTTGGCCGACAAAGCTTTCACAATTTGACCATAACTTTCCACATTGGCCGCCGTCGGCACCTCTCCTGCCAATTTGGTCAAAAATGTCCTACCTCCCACCTTGGTCAACATTTTTGTCTTTTTAAGTTTTTCTGCCACCGTCACAATATCCACCGGAGATCTTTCTTCATAAAGCCTAAGCATCGCCTCATACACTTCCCCATGATTTCTATCATAAAAATGTTCCGGTCTCAAAAATTCCGATACTGCCACCAAAGCATCATTGTCTATCAAAATAGCTCCCAAGACTGACACTTCCGCCTCTTTCGAATTGGGCGGCACTCTTGAAAAATTAGCCATTTTTCTATTTAACTGACAAACATATCACTTCCATTCCCTCTGGCAAATCTTCTTTGTCTATTTTTATTTTTTCTATCGGGACCAAACCCTCATTGTCTACCTCATCCAACAATCCTTTTAGGTTTTCTGTCTCAAAAGCTATCGGGACCAAATAGTTAACTCCCCACTTTTTCGCCATCTCCAAAACAGATTTATAATCCAAAATTCCCTCTTTTGAAGGTAATACCATCAGCACATCAACTCCATTTATTTTCTCTCCCAATTTATCTTTCAGACTATCTCCTCCGGTTGTCATTATTACCAAAGACAAACCATCCATATTAAGCACATATACCACTTCTTCTCCTTCTCCGTTAGCATCTATTCCCAAAATTTCCACTCCTCCCACCTCATACTCTCCCGGACCACAAACTACTACTCCTTCAAAAGTTAAACCCAAAAAATTATATTCTTTTCTGGTAAAAATCACTGTTCGACTTTCATATTTTCCCGAATCAATCAATTCTTTGCTGGGATTTACCAAAACTTTTTCGTCCTTACCCGAAAGCCTAAAACAATCTCTTTTTATTGCTCTTATTTGCATAAACCTATTCTACCATTTTCTCTCCCAGCCTGTGGTATCATTCCTATAATGATAAAAGAATACCTAATCGCCGTCATTCTTGGTCTTCTTTTGGGTTTTGGTGCTACCGGCGCTTATTACTCTTTGCAAACCAATAAAACCGATCAAAACCAGCCTGTTGCCCAAGCTGACATTCCCACTCCACCACCCTCTCAAGAAAATGTCTCTACCTCTTCAGACACAGATAAACCAGTTCAAAACAATCTTGTTATCGATTCGCCTCAAAATTACACCATTGTTGATAATTCCAAGATCAACATCACTGGTACCACTTCTCCACAAAGCCTAATTGTCATCACCACCCCCGTTGATTCTTATACCGACAAAACTGACGAAGAAGGTCATTTTGATCTGACCGTTACTCTTGAAAGTGGCTTTAATATCATTCAAATAAGTGCCATTGACCCTCAAAATCTTCAAACCGACCTTGAACTTGTTGTCACTTATTCTACTGCCAATATTTAAAATGACCATCCTTTTTCTTTTACTCATCCTTACCAACTTTGCCTCTCCTGTTTTAGCCCTTTCTCCTTCCCCCACCCCTGATAGTCCTCAAACAGAAACCAATGAAAACATTCAAAAAATTAGACAAGCGGTTGAAGAAAAAGTTAAAGAAAAATTGGCCTCCATTACCACCTCTGTTTCTTCCGGTAAAAAAGGTTTTGTCGGTGACATCAAAAAAATTGATCAAAACCAAATTACTATTAATTTTAGAAATCAGGATTTCCTTTTAGAAGTAAACTCTGACACAGTCTTTATCGACGAAAAAAGAAATAAAACTAGCTTAGACAAATTAAGTGAAGGTCAATCAATTTTGGCCATGGGTTATCTTGACGACAGCTCACCTATTCTCGATACCAAAAGACTTATCATTCTTCCTTCCGAATCCTTTCAGCCAAAACAACATATCATTATCGGAAGCATCGCTGACATTTCTGTTTCTTCCTCTGTTCTTGTTCTCATTCCTCTCAACAACAAAGACCTCCAGTATCAAATAAAAACTGACAACAAAACTGTTACTCTTACCCCTGATCTTAAAACGAGTAAAATATCTACTCTAGAAAATGGCCAAAAAATTATTGCTGTCTTTTCTCCCACCGACACCAACAACAAAACCTATTACGCTCACAAAATCATCCAAGTTACCGTCCCAGCTACTCCTACCCCCACTCCTTAAAGCCAAAACTGTAAATTGGTCTCATTTTTGCTATAATTCCCCCATGCAAACAGGAATTCATCCAAAAACTTACACCGACTGCAAAGTCACCTGCGCCTGCGGACACAATTTTACTACCGGCTCAACTCTAGAAAAAATAGAGGTTGAAATTTGTTCTCACTGTCATCCTTTCTATACCGGTACTCAAAAATTTGCCGACGTTAAAGGTAGAATCGATAAATTTAAACAAAAAGTCGCTCAAGGTAAGGCTTATACTGCCGCCAAAAATGCCCACGTTTGACAGTAATACCGCTACTCTGGAAATTCATCCTGGTCCCGGAGGTCAAGAAGCCACACTTTGGGCTCAAGATCTTCTCAACATGTATATTCGCTTTGCCAACAAAGTTGGTTGGAAGGTTTCTCAAATAGATGATCTGGCCATCAAAATAACTGGTGTTGATGTTTATGATCAGCTTCGTCATGAATCTGGTACTCATCGAGTCCAGCGTATTCCCCAAACCGAAAAAAGAGGTCGTATCCACACCTCTACCGCCACTCTAGCCGTCATTCCCCGCCTTTTAGACAGTGACATTGTTGTCAATGACGGTGACTTAGAATTTTCCGCTTCTAGGGCCGGTGGTGCTGGTGGTCAAAATGTCAATAAAGTTTCTACCGCCGTCCGTCTGACTCACAAACCCACCGGCATTACTGTTTCCGTTAGACAAGAGCGCTCTCAACAACAAAACCGCGAAATTGCTCTGGAATTAATTAAAGCTAAACTTTGGCAGATAGAAGCAGACAAAAAAGAAAATACTATCTCCTCTGCCAGATCAAAAATCAGCCAATCCGGTCGTTCTGACAAAATCCGCACCTACAATTACGCCCGTGACCAAATCAAAGACCACCGTATCAACAAGTCTTTCAAGCTCAGCTCCGCCCTGGACGGCGACCTCACCTCCCTCCTCCTCGAACTCACTCTTCTGCCCTAATCTCTCTTTTCCAACTTCACTTTCACCCTTTTTGTTTCCTTGTCCCGATAATAAGTTATTTCCACCTCCTCCCCTATTTTCTTACGATTTATAATGGTTGCCAAAGAAGTTTCCTCTTCTTCGCTTAGTTTAACTCCTTCAATTTCTGTTATTATATCTCCTGTTTTTATGCCCGCTTTTTCTGCCGGACTACTTTGACCCACCTCGCTCACATAAGCTCCTTGAGGTACTTCATTCAATAGAGCCGACTGTTTAGATATTATCTGATAAGCCACCCCCAAATAAGGTCTGTCAAATTCTCCTGTTGTTTTAAAATTGTCAATTGACTCTTTTACTAAATTAATCGGTAAAGCAAAACCAATATTTTGCCCGTTTTGCGACACCGCCACGTTTACCCCAATTACCTCACCTTTGCTATCTAAAAGTGGCCCCCCCGAATTGCCCGGATTTATAGCCGCATCTGTTTGAATCACATTATCCAGTTTTTCTGCTCCCAAAAAAGCCGATCCGGCTGTAATCCCTCTTCCCAATCCCGATATTACTCCCGTTGTCACCGTTGACCTAAATTCTCCCAAAGCCGTTCCTATGGCTATTACCTTCTGTCCCACTTTTATTTTATCCGAATCACCCAAACTCAAAGCCGTAAGATCATTTTTATCTACCTTCAAAATGGCCAAATCCGTCACCGGGTCTCTGTAAATATCCGTCACCTCAATCGTTTCATCTGTCCCCACAATTACTTTATATTTTGCCTCCCTATCCCCCACTACATGTTTGTTGGTTACGATTAAACCATTTTCGTCTATCACAAAACCCGTCCCTATATCTTGTTCTATTTTTTCTTCAGTCCCTCTCAAGCCAAAAAATTGACCAAAAAAAGGATTTAAGGTCTGCGTTTTACTAATCGACACCGTCACTACTCCAGGAGTTGCCTTTTCTACTACATCTATCACCACCGACTCTTCCTCCACAATTTTATTTACTTCTGCCTTTTCCTCTTTCTTTTCTTTCCAAAAAAAACCTACCCCAAAAGAAATAGCCAAAAACAAACCCAAAAACACTCCTCCTAAAAATACTTTCCAAAAATTTGTCTTTTTCATCCTCTCATTCTAGTACAACTTCCATTGCCTTTTCAAGCTGTTCATCTGCCTCCGTTTCCATATTATCTTCCACGGCCACATCCGCCTCCACCCCTTGGTTATGAATATTTTTACCATTGGGAAGCAGCCATTTGGCAATAGTTACATGTAAACCGGAGCCATCAGCAAACTCCTCCGGTTGCTGAACTGTTCCCTTACCAAAAGACTTTTCCCCCACCAATTTTGCCCTATCATAATCTTGTAAGGCCCCCGCCAAAATCTCAGAAGCCGAAGCCGATCCCCCGTTTATCAACACCACCAAATTAGTATCCAATAACCTTCTTTTTGATTTGTCTACTCTATATGTCTCCACACTCCCATTTGAACTTTCTTGCTTCACTACCACTCCTTCCTCTAAAAAGTCAGAAGCCACCATTACACTTGCTTGCAAAAAACCACCCGGATTGTTTCTCAAATCCAAAACTACCCCTCCCAAATTTTTTTCTGCCAAAATTTCATCTACAATTTCGTTCCACTCTTCATAAAGTCTCTCAGTAAACTTATAAAGTTTTATCCAAGCTACTTTCTTTCCCTTTTTTTCCTTCCATTCCAACTCAATACTCGGCACTACTATATTAGCTCTAGTCAAAGTGACATCAAAAGGTTCATCTTTACCTTCCCGATACATTTTCAAAGTCACTTCAGAACCTATCTTCCCCCTAATCAATTGCACCGCTTCATTCAAACTAATTCCCCCCGTGTCTTTGTCGACCCCATTTGTTTCGTCTATTATTTTCAAAATTAAATCTCCCGCCTTTACCCCCTTCTTTTCTGCCGGAGTTCCCGGTAGCGGTGTCATCACGGCCAAAGTTTTATCTTTATAACCCAAAGATATTCCTACCCCTCCAAATTCCCCAGCCAAATTCTCTTCTGATACTTTATTTTCTTCCGGTGCCAAAAATACGGTATAGGGATCTCCTAGAGATTCCACCATTCCTCTTACCAAACCATAGGCCATATCTTTCTTGTTCATTTTGTCTTTATCCAAAAACTTTTCTTCCAATTTATTTTTTACCTGCCACATCAAATTCAAATCCAAATCTTCTTTTTTTGTCAAGCCGACACTTTTTCTACCCCAGGAAAAACTAAAAAAAGAACAAACCGTCAACAGAGCCAAAATCACTGCCCCATTTCTGATTTTCTTCAATTGCATAAAACTACTATACCACTAATAAAAGTTTTCCTTCCGAGCAATTTAAAAACATTCTCCTCTCTTCTTTTCCGTCTTTCAATTCATCCATCAGACAAGACCAGTTCTCTTTATCTACTCCTAAAATAGCCATATCTGCATCTGGTAGCTCTTCTTTTCCCCCTATCTCTGTTATTAAGGCCACCACTCCCAAAGCTCTGGCTTTCGCCAAAAAATCTTCATCTATCTCTCGACACAAAACAGTTTTTCCTTCAAATCGACTGTCTAAATCTGCTATTCGATCAAATTCTTTTCCACTTATCCACGACCAAATTTTTTCTTCTCCCCATGTTTTCCCCTTAAATTCTACTGCCTCAAACTCCAACACCAACTCTTTCTTGTCTATTTTTTTTACTTTTGCTCCAACTGGACTTCTTATCTCTCTTGTCTCTTTCTCTTCAGACACAAAACACATATTAAAAAACTCATCCACTCCCACAAAGCAGCCACTAATCGGACACAATATCTTTTTAGAAAAAAAACCTCCTGTTCTCCCCATCAAATCTCCCTGTTTGTATTTTTTGTTTTTCCAAGCTTCGATCAAGCTCTTTCTTTTTTTCTCATTCACCAAAGACAAACTATCCGCCATATTGACACAAAACTCTTTTATCTCAGTAATTTTCGCCAACAAATCCCCCTTTTTTATCTTGTCTCCCAGGGAAACTTTTAACTCAAAATTTTCTCCCAAAAGCTCCACCCACGCTACTTTCAATTTTCTTGGTTTAAAATTCAACACCATAAACCATTATACAAAAACCAAAACTATTTCGTCACAAAAGGTAGCAAAGCCAAATGACGAGCCTGTTTAATCGCCCTAGTCAACATTTTTTGATGTTTCATACATACACCACTAAATTGGCGATTAATAATTTTAGACTGACTCGACAAAAACTCTTTCATTTTTTCACTATCTTCCCATCTTGGTACTGTTTTACTTTTACAAAAAAGACAACCCTTTTCTTTCCCTTTTATTCTGGCTCTCAATATCGCCAGTTTTTTATTTCTGTTTTTATTACTTTTCATATTTTTTTACTAAAAGGGCATTTCTTCTTCCGCCTCATCTTTCTTTTTAGGAGTTTTTTCCTCTTCTTTTTTTTCTGGAGCTTTATCTTCAATTTCATCAGGAATAACAATATCCTCAATAGTGCCATCATCCGGTTCGGCTACCGGTACTTCTGCTGTCGGCGCCATATCTCCTGTTTCTGTCGTCACCCCTTCTTCTCCTGGTCCCCTTTTGTTATCCAAAAGGATCATATCGTCAATTACAATTTCGGAAATCTGTTTTCGTGCTCCTTCTTGATCGGTAAATTCTCGATATTGAATTCTTCCGCCTACAAACACTCTTCTCCCTTTGGCCAAAAGCTGAGAACACAACTCGGCCAACTTATTCCAGGCCACCACTCGATGAAACTGAGCATCCTCTTTTCTTTCTCCATCTCTGGTTGTCCACATTCTATTTGTCGCCAAACCAAAAGAAACTACCGCCATTCCTGATGGAGTATATTTCAGCTCCGGATCACGGGTTAAATTACCTATTAAAGTCACTCTGTTCAGACATCTGCTTGGCATAATTCTCTCCTTAAAAAACTTTTAATATCAGATAACGAATAATATCTGTTTCTCTGTTTAAGAAAACATTTACTTTGTCCAATTTTATTCCATCTTTACCACAAACTTCAAATATCCAAAAATCACCTTGATCAAAACCTGCAATCGTATAGCTTAAATTTTTCAAACCCAACCCCTCCCTCTTTTTCATCTTTACTCCCTCTTTTTCAATTTCCATCCTCACCTTATCCAGCAATATCTCCCGATTCTTATCTTTCATCTTGGGGCTCAACACCACCACTACCTGATATCTGTTTTTACTCGACTTCATTTTAACTCGTTAGATTAACATAATAAGCTCATTTTTACAATATCACAATCTGTTAATTTTATAGGAACCTTGGCTGTCAAGTACCGTCCATCCCTCTTTTTCTATCTTTAGTCTTAGTCTATCAGCTTCTTGCCATTTTTTTTCTTTTTTGGCTTCCCATCTTTCTTTGGCCATCTTTTCTATTTCTTGGGGCACTTTTGTTTCTTTTTCTTCGTCTAATCTCAAGCCCAACACCTTGTCAAAATCCAACAAAGTCGATCTTTTGTCTTCATCGCTTAAATCTGATTTTGTCAATTCCCAAACCACCGCTATGGCTTCCGGCATAGCCAAATTATCAGAAATTTTTTCTATAAATTTTTGTCGATAAACTCCATTCACCCGGCCTTTTTTACCTTCTTCTTTCCATTTTTTCATCAATTTTCGCAAACCCAACCAACCCTTTTCCGCCGCTTCAAGCGATTCCTCAGAAAATACCAATCCTTTCTTATAATGTGACTGTAAGACTAAATAACGAAAAGCCAAGGGGTCATACCCCATTTTCATCAAATCCCCTACCGTATAAACCTTGCCCGTCGATTTACTCATTTTACCTTTTTTCAAATTCAGCCAAGCATTGTGTAGCCAAAAATTGGCTGTATTTTCTCCAAACGCCCCAAAACCCTGAGCCACTTCGTTAGTATGATGCACTCCGATATGTTCAATCCCTCCTGTATGAATATCAAATTTTTGCCCCAAATAGGCCGTTGACATAGCCGTACATTCCAAATGCCAACCGGGAAACCCCTTCCCCCAAGGACTATCCCACAACATTTGGTGATTGGTTTGATTGGTCACCCACAACAAAAAATCCCAAGGCTTTTTCTTATCCTTGTCTACTTCCAATCTCTTTCCCATCTCCATTTCTTCCAATTTTAAATTGGCAAACTTGGCATAATCGATAAATTTATCAGTATCAAAAACCAATCCGGTTTTTGTCTTATAAGCAAAACCATTTTTTTCAATTTTTTGAGCCAGCTCTATTTGTTCTTTTATATGTTCGGTTGCTCTGGCCAATTTATCAGGCTTGACAATATTCAACATTTCTAAACTTTCCAAAAACTGTTTTTCATATTTTTTTGCAATCTGCCACACGGTCAAACCCTCTCTTTCTGCCCCTTTTTCCATTTTGTCTTCACCCCTGTCTTCGTCACTAGTCATATGCCCCACATCTGTTATGTTCATCACCCACTTCACCTCATAACCCAAATACCTCAAACTTCTCACCAATATATCCCAGCACAAAAAAGCATACATATTGCCAATATGTTGATTCCAATAAACCGTCGGTCCGCAGGAATAAATCCCCACTTTTCCCTCAGAAATCGGCTTAAACTCTTCCTTTTTACGACTTAAAGTATTATAAAGTTTCATAAACTATTATACCTAATCCGGTTTTTTGCTAAATTCACCTGTGGCTGTCATCTCTGCCTGACTTGGTTGTTTTTTACCTCTGGCAAAAGCACTGCCTCTGCTTTTCTTTCTTTTAGCCGGATTGGTCGATCCGGCTTCCATGGCAAAACTATGCCTTTCCTCCTCTTCTGCCCGTCTCTGTCTTTCTATCTTTTCCAAAAAAGCTTTTTCCTCTTCCTCCTCTTTTTGTTTTTTTTCCTGTCTTATTTGCTCCATCTCTCCTTCCACATTTCTTCCCTGTTGCCTTATGTTTTGCATTTCTACCTGTTTTTTTCTTTCATCTTCCTCTTGTTTTTTTGCCATTTCTTCCGGACTCATCATCTTAGCATCCGCCACCAATTCCTTACCTGTTATTACCCCTCTTAATATTTTTTTACCCTCCTCTACCAAAACTTCTTTACTCTCCTCTGCTATCTGTTTTATCGCATTTTTCATATATCCCTCCTTCCCTCCATCGCCCGACTTAAAGTGGCTCTATCCGCAAATTCCAAACTGGCTCCCATCGGTAAGCCACTGCCTATTCGACTAATTTTAATGTTTTTATCCAAAGCCTCCAACTTTCTTTTAAGATACATAGCTGTCGCCTCCCCTTCCATGGTCGGATTGGTAGCCAAAATTATTTCCACCTCATTTCCGTTTTCCAGTTGCCTTACTCTTTCCACCAGCTCTACAATTTTCAAATCATCCGGCCCCACATGGTCCAAAGGGTTAATCACTCCACCCAAAACATGATAAACCCCCTTATAACCCCCCACCGCCTCTAAAGCCATTACGTCAATCGATCCTTCTACCACACAAATCAAATCTTTCCTTCTTTTTAAATCAGCACAAATAGAGCACAATTCTCTATCCGCCACTCCAAAACAATTTTGACAAATTTTTACCTCATCCAAAGCCAAAAGCATTTTCGATAAATCACTGATAAAACTCTTTGGTGTATTTAGTAAATAAAAAACCAATCTACTGGCTCCCTTCGGTCCAATTCCCGGCAATCTCTCCAAACCCCCAATCAATTTTTTAATTGCCAACGGGAAATCAGTCATAAAACTCCCTACATTAACCCTTCCCCATTTTCTTTCATCTTCATCATCGAAGCTTTGGCCGCTTTTTTTAAAGCCTTATTTATCGCTTCCGTTAATATTTTGTTTTCCACTCCATCCACTTTTAAGGTTTTAATTTTTGGCTCTCCCATGGCCATAAACCCCCCCACTTCTACCTCAATTCCATTTTCTTCCACTCCCGCCGACAATCTTTCCACTTCTTTTTTTAACTTAAACACTTTTGCCATCAATTTTGCTTTATCACCAATCATATTTTTTTTAAATTCTAAACCCTTAATTCTACCACCTTTTTCTAGCCAAATATCTCTTTGGCCACATCATACATATCCTTATTTTTGTCTTCTACCACTTCTTCTCTATGTTCTATCGCTTCTCCTCTTCTACTCTCACCCAAAACACAATCGACCAGCATCTGGCAATCAAAAACCTTTAAAATCCCGCTCTCCATAATTTTTTTATTTTTTGCTTCTTCCAATTTTTCTTTATGAAAAGGATAAAAAACTTCTAAAGTGAGTACCTCTCCTTCCACCTTTTTCGGCCTAGCCGAACGCATAAAAGCCTCCACGCTATGGTTAAAAGGCTTTACCGCCGCCAAAATTGAAGCCCATTTTTTTTCCACTTCTGCCAAGGCAATCTTTCCCGAAACTGTTTTTTTACTTTCTTCTTTTTTTGTTTCTATTTTTATTTCTTTCTTTTCTACTATCGTTTCTTTTTTATCTTTCAAAAAATCTGCCACCGCCAACTGTAAGGGCAATTGCTCAATTTCTACCTCTTTTTCATATTTCCCTACCTCAATTAGTAAATTCAACCATCTTTTTAGTTCTCCTCCGTCCATTGGTCCGGGAAATTCTCCCACTCCCAAACTAGCCAGCAATCTTTTTTGAAAATAAGACAAATATTTTTGCCTCAACAAAGAAAAATCCACTCCCGTTTTTGCCATTTCTTCCAATCTTTTCAAAATAATCTTGGTTTTCCCTGCCGTCAAATCATCTTCCAGTTGTCCTCCCTCATATGCTCCCAAATGATTGGCAAAATATGTCACCGCCTGTTTTTCTCCTATTTTTTTACCAAACTCCATCACCATCTCATTAAAAGTTTTGTGCAAATTTCTAAAACTACCATCACTTTTTGCCACTATTATTTGTTTTGCCCTCTCCTCTACCCCTATTTTTTCCGCCCTAATCACTCTTTCCAAAGATCTTGTCAGCTCCTCCGCTTTTCCCTTGCGAAAATCAACCCTAAGAAGTCTTGAGATGATTGTCTCCGGTATTTTTTCCGGATCGGTTGTACACATGATAAAAACAGTATGGGCCGGAGGTTCTTCTATTAATTTCAACAAAGCGTTAAAAGCCTCCTTGGTCAACATGTGGGCTTCATCAATCACAAATACCTTAAATTTTAGTTTGCTTGGAGACAAAAAAGCCCTCTCCTTTATTACCCGAACATCATCAATTCCTCTATTGGAGGCCGCATCCATCTCCACCACATCCACACTAGCTCCTCTCAACAATTCCCGACAATTATCACACTTACCACAAGGTTCTACCCCTTCTTTTTTTTCACAATTAAGAGCTCTAGCCAAAATCCTGGCTGCTGAAGTTTTCCCCGAACCCTTTGGCCCCGCAAATAAAAAAGATTGGGGCCTATCTTTACTTTCCAAGATCATCGTCATTGATTTGGCTACTTCAGGCAAATCTAAATCAGCTACCCTTTGCGGTCGATGTTTTAAGAAAAATACAGACATTGCCAAATTTAACCAAATCCTGAAGCTTCAAACAATATTATCTTCTGTATCAAGCCTTCAAAAGCCCTTCCATTCCATGTTTCAACCAACTCTCCAATACCTCATATAAATCTTTTTTCAAAAAAATTTTTTCATATTTCAATTTTTCTGTACAAATTACCATGTCTCCAATTCTGACCCTACCGTCTTTATCTTTTTCTGCCTTCATGGGAAAAGATAACACTTGAGGGACATAACTCATTTTTCGATATTTTTTATTTAGATCGCAGGCTCTCTTTCTGCCTACAAAAAGCAAACTCAATTCAGTCTCTTTTTGTTCCGCCTCTCTCAACGCTTTTTGAGCCAAAAATAAAACTTTCGTCTCATCCAAACCCCAATTTTTATTATGAGAAATTAAAACTTTATTTGCCACTTATTTTTTGAGAAACCATTTTTGCCACTAAAGTCCCATCAGCTCTGCCCTCAGTTTTAGCCATTACTTGCCCCATTATTTGACCAAAATTAGCCCCTTCGTTTTGTCCCAACACTTCATCTATTATTTTTTTTAGCTCATCTTCTCCCATTTCTTGAGGCAAATACTTTTTAACCAAAGCAATTTCTTCTTCTACTTCCGCCACCAATTCTGTTCTTTTTGCCTTTTCAAACATTTCCCGAGACTCTTCTTTGTTTTTCAGCTCTTTTTTAAGCACCGCCAATTCGTCACCGGTTTTCATTTCTCCCGGCGGCAATTGCATTTCTTTTTTATCCAACAAAGAAACAAGATAGCGCAACATCTCCACCTTTTTTTTATTCCCCGCCTTTAAAGCTTCTACGCTTTCCTTTTTTAGCTGGTCCTTAAGTGACATTTTTTCTCCTTTTGGCTCTGCGACGACATTTTTTTTGGTGAATAAACACTTTCTTTTTAGCATATCTTATTTCCGAAGGTTTACTGTAAGCTACTCTTTTTTTTACCTCTTCAGTAATGTCTTCCTCCAAACACAGACGCCTAAATTTTCCGATGACATCATCTTTTGACTCGCCTTTCTTTTTTTTGACAATTATGGGCATAAATTCACCTCCTTAACACTAAACTGACTCGCTATTGTAACCCAAAACTATTGTCCTTGCAAACATTTTATTCTATCAATACTATTGATCACCCCATTTTTATCAAAATCTACTCCACTACACTCATCCTGCACCATCGTTGGCACCGCACTCTGTCCTCCCCCATCTCTACTACAATCCAAAAAATCCAAACTATTAATCACTCCGTCTCCATTATAATCAGTTTCTCTGTTACAACCAGTCGCTGCTAAAGTCGGTATCAAAGTCACCACCGGCACCACTGTCGGTACCACTTCCTCTACCGCCGTCGTTTTAAAAGA
>Ga0210057_1004107_pt1 | contig 19617 bp, 15 predicted proteins | sample CryGeyCG2114_010_2_FD_183968 | JGI IMG/M metagenome (GOLD analysis project Ga0210057, IMG submission 183968) | Groundwater microbial communities from aquifer - Crystal Geyser CG10_big_fil_rev_8/21/14_0.10 (SPAdes) (version 2) | ecosystem: Environmental > Aquatic > Deep subsurface > Groundwater ...
TTTTATAAATAAAAACTTGGTATATGATTAAAGTAGCTATCAATGGTTTTGGCCGGATTGGCAGGCCAACCTTTCGAAGAATCTTAGACAAACACCCAAAGTTAAAGGTGGTGGCCATAAATGATTTGACTGATTTAAAAACCCTGACTCATCTTTTAAAGTATGACTCTCTTTATGGCGTTTATAATAAAGCAGTCGGTTTGGGCACAAAGATTAAGGTGCTCAATGAAACTGAGCCAGAAAACCTACCTTGGGAAAAACTAGGAGTGGATATTGTTTTGGAATGCACAGGCCATTTTACTGATTTGGAAGGAGCTTCAAAACATTTAAAAGCTGGGGCTAAAAAAGTTATAATATCTGCTCCTTCTAAGTCAAAAGAGATTCCTACCTTTATTTTGGGGGTGAATGAGGAAAAGTATGATTCAAAACGAGATAAAGTAGTTTCTATGGCTTCCTGCACGACCAATTGTCTGGCGCCAGTAGCCAAAGTTCTGAATGATAATTTCAAAATATTGAAAGGCTTTATGACCACCTGCCATTCTTATACCAATGACCAGAGAATATTGGATTTGCCCCACAAAGACTTAAGAAGAGCAAGGGCTGCAGCTTTAAACATAATTCCTACCACTACCGGAGCAGCTAGCGCCATTGGCAGGGTTATTCCAGAGCTCGAAGGCAAATTGGATGGTATAGCTTTGAGGGTGCCAACCCCAACTGTTTCCATTCTTGATTTAATCTGCCAGGTCAGGAAAAAGACTACAGCTAAGTCGGTCAATAAAGCTTTTAAAAAAGCTGCTCAAAGTAAAAGATTGAAAGGCATTTTAGCTGTAGAAACCGAGCCCTTAGTTTCTTCTGACTACAAAGGAAATCTTTTTTCTAGTGTAGTCGATGCCGAACTGACCATGGCCAAAGATGACCTGGTCAAAGTGGTTGCCTGGTATGACAATGAACTGGCTTATGCTGCCAGATTAGCTGAATTTGCTGAATACATCGGTAAAAAAAATATAAAATAAGGGGGGAGAACGGTTCTCCGTCGGCTGATCGGGGCTTTCCCCTGATTTTTATTTAGAGGCGATGAGGATAGAATCCTCATCTTAACCTTCGCCCTGCTTCGCGAGGCTTGGTAGGCGATGAAAACTCCATTCCGTTTTCATCTTTACCCTCTTTTTGTTCGGGTGTATGGCGATGAGATAAATCTCATCTTTACCTTCGCTTCCATAATATGGAAGCTCGGTGTATAATTAAAAAATGGGCGATGAGAATAAATTCTCATCTTAACTTTCGATTTTATTTATAAATAAAATCTCGGTATATGCAGAAGAATAAAGATTTGTATTATCCGAGCGAGGAATTCAAAAAATCAGCTTGGATGAATAATGAGAAAATTTACAAAACAGCCACAAAAGACCCGGTTAAGTTTTGGGAAAAATTTGCCGGGGAATTGCTTTGGAAAAAGAAATGGGAAAAAGGGTTTCTGCACAACCCCCCTTATTTTCAATGGTTTTCAGGGGGGAAAATGAATGTTACCGAAAATATCTTTGAGAGGAATTTAGAGAAAAGGGGAGATAAAACAGCTTTGATTTGGCAGCCGGAGCCGACCACGGAGCAGCCAAAGAAATTAACCTACAGGCAGCTTTACGAGGAGGTCAACAAGTTTTCCAACGCACTTTTGAAAATGGGAATCAAAAAAGGGGACAGGGTGGGAATTTATCTGCCCATGATTCCCGAAGTCATAATTTCAATGCTGGCCTGCGCGAGAATTGGGGCGGTCCATGCGGTTGTTTTTTCCGCTTTCAGCCCTACGGCCTTGCAGACGCGCCTCACGGATTCCGGAGCCAAGATTTTGATTACCTCGGACGGTTATTACAGAAACGGCGGATTGATTAATTTAAAAAATAACGCGGATGAAGGAGTAAAGAATACTTCGGTTGGAAAAATGATTGTGGTAAAAAGGGCTGCCAACGAGGTAAGCTGGGTCGAGGGCAGAGACGTTTGGTGGCACGAACTTGTTGAGGGGGAATCAACGGAGTGCCCGGCGGAGACAATGGATTCGGAGGACCCTTTATTCATTCTTTATACTTCGGGCTGTTGCCATAAAGATACTTTAGTGCAATTAGATACCGGAGAAATCAAGAAAATTTCAGAGTTAGTAGAGATGGGCGGGAGTAATTTGATTAATACTGACATAAAAACATTAGAGCAAAAAACAGATCCAATAATTGACAGACATAGATACCACGAATTTACCCCTCTTTTAAATATTAAGACCCCTCTTTCAAATATTAAGGTGACGCCCAATCATCACCTCTTTATTTTAAATAAAGACGGAGGATTAATGGAAAAAGAAGCAGCAGCCCTTAAAGAAGGAGATCATATTCTTCAATCTACTAAAATTAATATAGAGGGTTCAAAACAAAAACTCCCTTCTTCTCAGGGAATAGAATATTATTCTGAGAAATGCAACCATCAAAAATTACCCAATAAACCGAATATTCCAAGTTTCTTAACTCCCGCCCTCAGCCAAGTTTTTGGTTATTTGGTTGGAGATGGCGGATTAAGTAAGAGAAGAATTGAGGCGACAGATAAAGATAGAAATAACCTACTTTTCTATAAAAATCTCATTAAAAAAGAATTAAAACTAAGGTGTTTTATTAAAAATTATGATAGACAAAGGTTGGTAATAAATAGTACATTTTTATCTAGATATTTCAATAAATTCTTTCCGGAGCTGTTCACAAATAGTTATCAAAGAAAGATTCCCAAGATTATCCAAAAATCCAAGCAGGAATGCATAGGTGGTTTTATTCGAGGACTATTTGATGCCGAAGGTTGTGTTAACGCTGAAGGCGTAAAAATTACTAGCCAAAGCAAAGAATTAATTCAAGTTCTCCAAATGCTCTTTTTAAGATTTGGAATAGTTACAAATTATTTTGAAGAGAAAAGAACCACTCATTTCGGTAAGAATTATTATAAAATTTTAGTTCATGGGTTAAAAATTACTGATAGAGAATCCTTAAAAGTATTTAAAAGCAAGGTTAATTTTTCTTCTCAGGCCAAAAGCAAAAACCTTAGCCTTCTGTTTAAAAAATTGAACGATAAAAAAATAGCTAGCATGATTCGTCAGTTTCCCATTAATCATTTGATGCGCCTTTTTAGGAAAACCATTACTCTTCCCAAAAAAGAATGTAGAAGAATTCATTTAGACTCTTATATTTATACTAATCGCAGAATTAAAGCGAATAGGATTTCCAAAATTTCCGGATATATCCAAGAAAAAATTAATTTAATAGAGAATCTTGATTTGTCCAAAAAGAAAGGCGTAAAAACTGCCATTTCCTTATTCAAAGTTAGCCAAAAAGATTTAGCTAAACTTTCTGGAAAATCTGTTCATACTGTTCATCAATATCATCATCGTAGAATACCATTGGTATCGCAAAATTCCTTAGATAAATTCTACACCAATATTGTTCCTTATCTTGCAAAGCTTAAGGAAGAAAAACTAAAAATCCTTCGGGAGGTCTCTGAAAAGATTAAAAAATTAGAAAAAACGGGAAATTATGGTTTTTTTGAAATTAAAAAAATAACTCGGGAGAACAATGATTCCAGTTTCGTCTACGACATAACGGCATCTCAATATCCTAATTATATTGCGAATTCTTTCATTGTTCACAACTCGACGGGAAGACCAAAAGGGTGCCTGCACACCACCGCAGGCTATGCGGTCCAGGCCTACGCCACTTCAAAATGGATTTTTGACTTGAAGGATGAAGATGTCTTTTGGTCCACGGCAGATATCGGCTGGATAACCGGGCACACCTACAGCTGTTACGGACCCTTGCTGTGCGGAGCCACCTTTATGATTTTTGAGGGGCTGGTATTCTGGCCGGAGCCGGACAGATGGGCGCAGATCATCGAAAAACATAAGGTAAGCGTTTTTTATACAGCTCCCACCGCCATCAGAATGTTTGAAAAATACGGGGCGGAGATTTTAAAAAAATATGAATTTAAAACGTTGCGGCTTTTAGGGTCGGTAGGAGAGCCCATAGACGAGTCAGCCTGGCTCTGGTACTTCAACGAAGTGGGAAAAGGCAAATGCCCCTTGGTTGATACTTGGTGGCAGACGGAAACAGGAGGAATTTTAATCACTTCTTTGCCGGGGATCGGCCCCTTCAAACCTGCTTTTACCGGCTTGCCATTTCCGGGAACAAAATTTGATATTAAAGACGGAAATTTGGTTATGCTTCCGCCTTTCGCCCCAGGCATGCTGAGAGGGCTTTATAAGAATCCGGACAAATATTTGGAAACTTATTGGAGCCAATACGACAAAGAAACGTATTTCACTTCTGACGGCGCGCTGAAAGACGAACAAGGTCTCATCAGGATCATCGGCCGGGTTGACGACGTGATAAAGGTGGCAGGCCACAGGGTGAGTACGGGAGAGTTGGAAGCGGCGATAAACGGCCACTCCACCATTATTGAATGCGCCGTTGTCGGCGTTCCCGATGAAATTAAGGGTGAGGTGCCCATGGCCTTCGTGGTTTATCACGGGGAAGAGGGGCAAGAAGAAATAAAGAAAGAAGTAATCGGAGAAATAATGAAGGAAATAGGGCCCATTGCCCTGCCCAAAGCAGTTTTCTTAGTGGAGGACTTGCCCAAAACCCGTTCCGGCAAGATAATGAGAAGAATCTTAAGGAAATTGTGGCTCGGCGAGGAACTGGGAGATTTGTCCACTCTATCTAATCCCGAAAGCGTCGAGAAAATAAAACAAGCGATAAAACAATGAAAAACAGCCAAAAATTCATTTTGTGGTTCAGGGATATCAAATATAAAGACGTGCCCTTGGTGGGGGGAAAGAACGCTTCTTTGGGAGAAATGGCAAGCCGTCTTTCTAAAAAAGGAATTCAAGTTCCTGATGGTTTTGCCTTGACGACCAAAGCTTATTGGTCTTTTTTGAAAAAGAATAAGATTGAGAAAGAGTTAAAGAAGATTTTCCAAAAATTCAACCCAGACAGTTTGGAAAGTTTAAGAAAGACTGGCCAGGCAGCCAGAACTCTTATTTTAAAAGCAGATTTTCCTGATGATTTAAAGAAAGAGACAATCAAAGCTTACAGAAAATTAGAAAGAGAATATGGCAAGAACTGCGAAGTGGCCGTCCGTTCTTCCGGAGTGGTCGAAGATCAACCCAAAGCTTCTTTTGCCGGTCAGTTTGAAAGCTTTTTAAACGTGGCTGGGGAGGAAGAATTATTGCGGGAAATTAAAAAATGCTTAGCTTCAACTTTCAATAACAGAGTTATTGCTTACCGGGAAGAAAAGGGCTTTCCCCATTTAAAATTTGCTCTTTCAGTTGGTATCCAGAAAATGGTCAGGTCAGACCTGGCTTCTTCCGGCATTATTTTCACTTTAGACACTGAGACTGGATTTAGAAATGTTGTTTTAATTAACTCAATCTGGGGAGTGGGGGAGATGATTGTCAAAGGAAAGATTACTCCAGACCAGTTTTCTGTCTTTAAACCGACCTTAAAGAAAGGATACAAATCAATCATTGTCAAGAATTTGGGCAGGAAAAATAGAAAATATGTTTTTTCTCTAAATGGAGGGTTAAAAGAAGTTTTTGTTTCAAAAAAAGACCAGCTTGAGTTTTCTTTGACTGACAAAGAGGTTCTTCAATTAGCTGAATGGGCAATGACGATTGAAGAACATTATGGAAAACCTCAGGATATTGAATGGGCAAAAGATGGAAAAACTGGAGAGCTCTTTATTGTTCAGTCAAGACCGGAAACAGTCCATGCCCCCAAAGCGGGTCAATTTTACCAAGAATACGAACTTGAAACGAAAAAACAGCCTGTTGTCAGCGGCATTGCCATAGGATCTAAAATTGGCCAGGGAAAAGCAAGAATAATTTCCGATGTTTCGAAAATCGGGCAATTCCAAAAAGGAGAGGTGCTGGTTACCAGGATGACGGACCCAGACTGGGTGCCCGCAATGAGATTGGCTTCGGCAATCATTACCGACGAAGGGGGAAGAACATGTCATGCCTCAATTATCTCCAGAGAGTTGGGGATCCCGGCCATTGTTGGAACTAAAATGGCAACCCATTCATTGAAAACGGGGGACCGGGTGACGGCTGACTGCAGCACGGGTCAGGGAAAAGTATTCTTGGGCAATATTCCTTTCAAGGTAAAAAAATACGATTTGAAGCGCATTCCCAAACTGAAAACCAAGATCATGGTTAATATCGGGGCGCCGGACATCGCTTTTAAAACTTCTTTCTTGCCGAACGCCGGCGTAGGGCTAGCCAGAGTTGAATTTATATTAGCCGAGAAAGTGAGAATCCATCCCTTGGCGCTTATCCATTATGCTCAAATTAAAGAAAAGAATATCAAATCTGAAATAGAGAGATTGACCGCCGGATATAGAAATAAAAAGCAATATTTTATTGATAAGCTAAGCGAAGGAATTTCCCAGATTGCAGCTGCTTTTTATCCAAAACCAGTAATTGTCAGATTTTCTGACTTCAAATCGAATGAATACGCCCAGTTAATCGGCGGAACATCTTTTGAACCAAAAGAAGAAAATCCGATGATGGGCTGGCGGGGGGCTTCCCGCTATTATGATGAAAGATTTAAACCGGCTTTTGAAATGGAGATTGAAGCGGTAAAGAAAGCCAGGGAGGAGTTCGGCCTGAAAAACATCTGGGCCATGATACCTTTCTGTAGGACTGTTGAGGAAGGCAAAAAGGTGTTAAACATAATGAAAGAAGCCGGACTCAAGAAGGGAAAGAACGATTTGAAGGTCATTGTCATGTGCGAAATACCGTCCAACGTTATTCTGGCCAAGGATTTTCTTGATATTTTCGACGGGATGTCGATAGGAAGCAACGATTTGACTCAATTAACCCTGGGACTTGATAGGGATTCATCCTTGATTTCCAAGGTGGGAGACGAGAGGAATGAGGCCGTGAAGTGGCTGATAAGCAGCGTTATCAGGGAATGCCGCAGAAGGAAAAAATACATCGGGATTTGCGGCCAGGGGCCGAGCGATTTCTCGGATTTCGCTGAATTTTTGGTGAAGGAGGGGATTGAGTCAATTTCTTTAAACCCGGATACCGTGCTTAAGACCATTCTATTATTAACTAAAAAATCAAAAGGGCGGAAATGAAATGCGATATTATTACTTTTGGTTCAGCAACCAGAGACATTTTTCTCAAATCAAAGAATTTTAGAATAGTTGGTGAGAAAAAATTTATTACTGGCCAAGGTCTTTGTCTTTCTTTGGGTTCAAAGATAGATGTGGCTGATATCTACTTTTCAATTGGCGGAGGGGGAACAAACACAGCTGCCGCCTTTGCCAAGCAAGGTTTTAAAGTAGCTTACTGTGGTCTAGTTAGTCAAGATAAACTAGGTAAAGGCTTGGTAAAAGAATTAAAAAAAATAGGAATTAAGACAGATTTCATCTCTCAGACCAAAAATAAGATAACCAATCATTCAGTCATTCTTTCTTCAGATGGTCAAGAGAGAACTATTCTGGTTTATCGAGGGGCTTCAGGTGAGCTAACAAAAAAAGACATACCCTGGCAGAAGCTAAAGAAAGCTAGATGGTTTTATTTAGCCCCCCTTTCTGGCAAGTCGGCTCGGATTTTTGGTGCTTTGGTTGACTTTGCCAAGAAAAACAAGATTAAAGTTGCGGCTAACCCCGGCAACTCTCAGCTTTCTTTGCCTAAAAACCAACTTAAGAAGATTTTGAAAAAAGTTGATCTTTTAATTTTGAATCAAGAAGAAGCTTCCCTCCTGGCAAACATTTCTTTTCAAAAAGAAAAAGAAATCTTTAAAAAGCTAGATCAAATAATTTCAGGTATTTGTTTAATGACCAAGGGACCAGAAGGAGTAGCTGTCTCTGACGGTAAGTATTTATATAAAGCTGGCATTCTAAAAACCAAAGTAGTAGATAGAACTGGGGCCGGGGATGCTTTCGCTTCAGGTTTTCTTTCGGGACTTATAAAGACTAATGATATTGTTTTTGCTATCCAGCTGGGAATGGCTAATTCAGCCTCTTGCCTCAGGAAATATGGAGCAAAAGAGGGTCTTTTAGAGAAAGGAGAAAGGTTCGAAAAAGTTAAGGTTAAAAGAGAAAAATTATGAAGAAAAAACTTAAATATTATTTTCAAAAGGCCTTAAAAGAGAAATGGGCACTGGGCCATTTTAACTTTTCTAATTTAGAGATTTTGCGAGCTATTATTACAGCCGCCAAAAGATTAAAAGCCCCTGTTATTGTCGGGACTTCAGAGGGGGAGAGTAAGTTTTTTGGTTTAGAGCAAGCGGTGGCTTTAACTAAAATCTATCGAGAGGCGACCGGCCTGCCAATATTTTTAAATCTTGACCACGGGAAGAGTTTTGAGTATATTAAAAGGGCTATTGAGGCAGGGTATGATGCTGTTCAGTTTGATGGTTCCAGCCTTTCTCTTAAAGAGAATATTAGGCTGACAAAAGAAGTTGTTGGATATGCCAGGAAATTTGGCGTTTTGGTCGAAGGAGAAGTCGGAGCTTTAGGCACCGAATCCTCAAAAATCTATGAAAAGCCGTTTAAGATAGAAGAGAAGAATCTTACTGATCCCGACCAGGCTGAAAAGTTTCTTAAAGAAACCAAGGTGGATAGTTTAGCCGTAAACATTGGCACTTTCCACGGGGTCCAAGCCAGTGGCGGAAATCCCAGAATCCGGCTTCAAAGGCTAAAAGAGATTAAAAACAAAGCGGGAGACACTCCTTGGGTTTTGCACGGGGGATCAGGAACTTCCGAAAAAGACATAAAAGCCGCCATTAAATTAGGAGTCGTAAAAATTAATATTAACACTGAGTTGAGGAAAGCTTACACAAACTCTTTAAGGAAAGTTTTAAAGAAGAGACCAAAAGAAGTTGTCCCATATAAGTATCTACCTGAGGTTGAAAAGGCTGTCCAAAAGGTGGTTGAGGATAAAATTCAACTCTTTGGTTCCCGAAATCGCAGTTGAGGGAAAGATGAAATTCATCTCATCGCCCTACGAACCGCAGTGAAGTTGAAGATGAGATTCATCTCATCGCCCCAGCAAATAAAATATAATAATCATGTTGCAGCTCAAGGCCCAAGAGAGAAAAGAGTTCAAAAAGAAAGTGGAGAAATTAAGACAAAAAGGTCTTTTGCCAGGTATTTTGTATGGGCCAAAATTAAAGAATGTTCCACTTGAAGTTAGCTTAAAAGAGTTTCAGAAAGTTTATCAGGAAGGTGGAGAGAGTTCTTTAATCGAGCTTTCCTTGGACAAAAACAAGTATCTAGTCTTAATTCATGCTTTGGAATTAGACCCTCTCTCACAAAAGCCAATTCACGTTGATTTCTATCAGCCGAGATTAGATGAGGAAATTAGAGTTACCGTTCCTTTAGTTTTTGAAGGGGAGTCTTTGGCAGTTAAAAATATGGAAGGAACCTTAGTCAGAAATATTCAGGAAGTAGAAGTTGAGGCTTTGCCCCAAAAACTGCCTCATGAGATTAAGGTTTCTATTGATAGACTTAAGACGTTTGAGGACAGCATTTTGATAAAAGACTTGGTTTTGCCGGAGGATGTTAAAGTGCTTCGAGAGCCAGATGAGATAGTGGCTTTAGCTGTTCCTCCAGAGAAAGTGGAAGAAGAGCTTGAAAAGCCGGTTGAGGAAGCGGTGGAAGAAGTGGAGAAAGTGGGTGCCGAAGGTGCTGCGGAAGAGGCAGAAGTGGAAGAGAAAAAGCCTGTTCGTCCAGCAGCTAGGGCAGAAGCCACGAAAGAAAAAACAGTTGAATAATGAATCTTTTCTCCCTTAAAACTTTAAAAAGAATCCTTTATTTTAGTTTGCTTCTGGCGATATTTTTGTCGCCTCTTTTTATTTTAGCTCAAGATCCCTTAGAAGAGAGAACTGCTCTGGAAGAGGAGTTAAAGCAGCTGGAGGAACAAATTTCCCAGTATGAGCAAGATATTTCCAAAACCGAGCAGGAGAAAAAAACCTTGCAAAACCAGATTTATCTCCTCCGCCAGCAGATTGAAAAACTCAACCTTCAGATTTCCCAAAGCAATATTATAATAAAAGACCTTGGCTATCAGATTACAGACACAGAAGCCTCTATTGAGCAAACCTCTCTTAAGATCAAAGAATCAAGAAAACATTTGGCTACCATCTTGCAGCAGGTTTACCAAGAAGACCAAAAGTCCCTCTTAGAAATCTTTATTTCAGAAGCCACTCTCTCTGGTTTTTTTGATAATTTAGTGGCTCTGGAAGCACTGAATTTAAAAAATCAGGAGCTCTTAGAGGACATAAAAGACTTAAAGGTTTATTTGGAAGAGCAGAAGATGGCTTTGGACCAGGAGAAAGAGGATTTGGAAGTTGTTGTTACAATTCAGACTTTGCAAAAGCAGGAGAGCGAAAGCATGAAAAAAGACAAAGACTATTATTTGCAGCTGACAGAAACAGAATATCAAGAGCAGTTAGCCCAAAAAGAGGTAGCGGAAAAAAGAGCTGCTGAAATAAGAGAGAGGATTTTTGAATTAATTGGCGTGCCAGAAGCTCCTAATTTTGGTGAGGCTTATGAGATTGCCAAGTATGTGGAGAGTATTACCGGAGTCAGACCCGCTTTCTTGCTGGCTGTTCTGACCCAGGAATCTAATATTGGTAAAAACGTTGGTCAGTGCTATCTTACGAATCTGCAGACGGGAGCAGGGATAAGTATTCGCACCGGGGCTGCGGTGAACAATGTAATGAAGCCCATGGGGTTGTCGGGAAGGAAAGGAGATGTAGATGATTTTGTTCGGATTACCGCTGAATTGGGAAGAAAGTGGAACGAAACACCGGTTTCCTGCCCCATGAGTTACGGATACGGCGGAGCTATGGGGCCAGCTCAATTTATCCCTTCTACCTGGATGATTTATCGGGACAGAGTAAGGGCAATTACCGGCAAAGCTGCTGACCCTTGGAATATTAAAGACTCCTTTTTGGCTTCAGCTTTATATTTAGCAGATTATGGGGCTAAACAGCAGACTTATAATGGCGAGTGGAAGGCAGCCATGATTTATTTCTCAGGTACCAGCGTGAGAACCAGCTATAATGGCTACGGCTTTTACGGAGATTCAGTTATGAACATTACCGCCCAATACGAAAAAGACATTGCTGCCATAGATTAAGCTTTCTTTTTCAAGGCCTCAATAATAGGTTCCAGTTTACCTGACATTATACTTTTAACATTGTGAAAGCTTTTTTTAATTCTGTGGTCAGTTAATCTGTCTTGGGGAAAGTTGTAGGTTCTGATTTTCTCGGCTCTTTCGGCCTTGCCTATCTGTGAGCGCCTTTTGCCCGCGATTTTTGCCTCTTCCTCAGTCTCCTTTTTTTCAAAAAGCCGCGCCGACAATATGCTCATGGCGTTTTCCTTATTTTGCAATAAGTTTCTTTCCGTTTGGGAAGCGACGACGAGGCCGCTCGGTAAATGGGTGATGCGGACCGCCGTCATTCTTTTATTGACGTACTGGCCGCCGGGCCCCGAAGATTTATAGACGTCGACTCTCAGATCGCTCGGACTGATTTTGATTTCCGTCGCTTTCGGTTTTGGTAGTACGGCGACCGAGGCGGTGGAGGTGTGGATTCTGCCTGATTTTTCGGTTGTCGGAATTCTTTGTACTCTGTGGATGCCGGCCTCGTATTTCATTTTTGAGAAAACGTCACCGTTTTTCAGCTCAAAAACGATTTCTCTGTAGCCGCCAATTTCAGTAAGATGGGAATCCAGAACCTTCTGTTGCCAGCCCTGCAGGACGGCGTATTTTGAATACATTTTGAATAAATCTGCGGCAAACAAAGCCGCTTCTTCGCCGCCCGCACCCGCTCTTATTTCTACAATGGCAGATTCGATAGATTGGTTTTTATTGGTTCCCTCTTTTAAGAGCTTTTCCAGCTCTTTTTTCAGGCTTTTCCTTTTTTCTTGGAGCTGACTTATTTCACCTTCTGCCAAAGAGACAAGTTCCGGGTCTTCTCCAGCCCTAAGAATAGCTTTGTTTTCTTCTATATTGTCAGATATTTCTTTCAGTTCTTTTTCCTTTTCAATGATTTTCTCTAAGAAGTTTTTCCTCTTAATAAGTTCTTCAAATACGCGAGCGCCAGCGAAGCGTGAAGATGAATCTTTAGATTCATTGCCTACCCGAGCGCCAGCGAAGCGTGAAGATGAATCTTTAGATTCATTGCCTACCCGAGCGCCAGCGAAGCGTGAAGATGAACGAGGCTCATCGCCTTTTTCCCAATCAGAAATGAGATCAGGGTTGCTGATCTCTTCCAAAAGGGTCTGGTATTCTTTTTTCACTTCTCCCAAGTCCATTACCTCTTTTTCTTTTTAAGCTCTGCTTTTTTAGCCAATCTCTTTCTAAATCTTTCCACTCTGCCCATGGTGTCAACTATTCTCTCTTTGCCAGCGTAAAAAGGATGACAGTTTGAACAAATTTCAACCTCAATTAACTCTTTAGTTGAGCCTATGATAAAGCTGTTGCCGCAAGCACAGTGAGCCCGGGCATTAGGATAGTATTTGGGATGGATATCTTTTTTCATGAAGTATTTTTATTTAATAAAAATACGAATCGAAATGAATCGAAGATTCATTGAGTACGTTAATCATATTAACCCATTGCTATTGAAAAATCAAGAGAGATATTGTAAAATTCTATTATATGACAGAAGCTAAAAAAGCAAAAAAGGAAATAGATTTTAAATTAGATACTGAAGAAATGGCTCAGGCTGGCCTTCATTTTGGCCACCGAGTTTCTAGAATTCATCCCAAGATGAAGCCTTATTTATTTGGAGTTCGCAGTAGCGTCCATATTATTGATTTAGAAAAGACAGCAGAGAAGCTCAAAGAAGCCTTGGCTTTTCTTGCTAAGTTTGTGGCCGAGGGAAAGATTATTCTTTTTGTTGGGACTAAGATTCAGGTAAAAGAATTGGTTAAGAAAGTAGCAAAAGATTGTGGTATGCCTTATGTTGTTGAGCGCTGGCTGGGAGGGACTCTGACTAATTTTGAAAATATGAAAAAAAGGCTAGAATATTTTAAAGAGCTGGAAACCAGACAAAAAGAAGGAGAGTTTGAAAAGTATACTAAAAAAGAAAAAGCTCAATTTGAGCAGGAGTTAAAAATTCTGGAAATAAAGTTTGGAGGGTTAAGGGATTTTACAAAGCTGCCAGAGGCCGTTTTCGTCTTGGATATGAAAAAAGACGCTTTGGCAATTAGAGAAGCTAAAGCCAAAGGGTTGAAAGTAATAGCTATTGCTGACACCAATGTTGACCCTACCCTGGCAGATTATCCAATTCCAGCTAATGACGACGCTGTCTCATCTGTCACTTATATTTTAGAAAAGGCAAAAGAAACCATTTTAAAAACCAAGCTTCCGCCTGCGGAAGCGAAGGTGAAGAAAGGGGTAGAACCCTCTTCGTCTAACAAACCGAATGAGCAGGATTGAACAGTTAAAACAATTGCGTGAGGAAACAGCAGTCTCAATGGCTGAATGCCAAAAAGCCCTGGAGCAGGCTGGGGGGGACCTAAAGCGAGCCAAAGACCTTTTGAAAAAGTGGGGCAAGGATTTGGCAGGAAGAAAAACTAGCAGGGAAACTCACCAAGGAGTAGTTGCTTCTTACATTCATCCTAATAAAAAGATTGGTGTTCTTTTGGAATTAAACTGTGAAACAGACTTTGTAGCCAAATCCAAAGACTTCCAGGAATTGGCTCATGAGTTATGCCTCCAGCTGGCTGCTATGGGAGAAGACATTCCTTTTTTGGAGCAGCCTTGGGTTAAAGATGAAGCTAAGACAGTTAAAGATTTGATTGAAGAATACATTGCCAAGCTTGGAGAAAACATTAGCATTAAAAGATTCACTCGCTACGATATCTAAATTATGCTTGAGACAATCTGTCTTATTATCTTGGTTCTCAGCTTTCTTGGTTTAGCTATTATTATGGTTTTGAAGATTCCAGCCCTGGTAGAGTTGCCAGAAAGAGGACCTGTTTCTCTGAATTGGAAAAAGATTATTTCTGATGCCCAGGGACAAATTAGGAAATCGCCACCTTTGAAAGGAATTTCTTTTGATTTGTTGCTCCAGAAAATCCTTTCTCGGACTAGAGTTTTGATTTTAAAGACAGACAACAGGACTTCTAGCTGGCTCCAGCAGTTAAGGGCCCAGTCCCAGAAAAGGAAATTTGGTGAAAATGATAATTATTGGCAGGAGATTAAGAAATCGACCAAGAAAAGCAAAAAGGCTTGAGTAGCTCAGTGGTAGAACAACTGTTTTTTTATGCTGAGGTAGCTCAATAGTAGAGCAGCGGTTTTGTAAACCGCAGGTTGCGAGTGCAAGCCTCGCCCTCAGCTCATGGGCCACGAGTTTTATTATTCTAAAGAATATAGAGAAAAACAAAGCGCAATAACAAAAGAAAATTGGAAGAAGGGTATTTTAAATTTTCTTTACAAAAGAGAGAAAAGGATTTGCGCAAGAGAAGGATGTAATCGAGTCTTTCAAGTGAAACTTTCTGATCCAAAAATTTATTGTAGTCGGAGTTGTGCGGCTAAAATAAATAATAAAAAGAGAGAACCCCATTCGAGAGAAACCAGATTAAAGATAGCAAAATCACTACAGGGAACAAAAAGCCCGTTTAAGGGAATTATAAAAGTGCCAAGGATAGAAGTGAAATGTCTTAATCCTGCTTGCAGAAAAGTATTTTTGTCAGAAGCAAGTAGAATCAGAAAATTTTGTAGCAATCAATGTGCAATGGATGTTATTGGAGGTCGACCCACATCGCCTAAAGCGGCAAGGGGGAAAGCAGGCATTCGGAAAGATATTAGTAAAACAATTTATTTTTACAGCCGTTGGGAAGCCAATATTGCCCGCTTGTTTAATTATTCAGGTGTTAAATGGTTGCATCAACCGAGGGTATTTAATTTAAGCGGACAAAATTATACTCCGGACTTTTATCTTCCAGACTACGATATTTATATAGAGGTTAAAAATTTTCTTTGGAAATATTCAAAAATAAGAGATGAGAAATTTAGAAGATTCTATCCGAATATAGATTTAATTTTATTATTAAAGAAAGATTATTTAAAGCTAGAAAAGAAATATTCATATCTTATAAAAAATTGGGAATATAAAAATAGCCCATTTTTAAGTGATAATAAAATAGTTGGCGGCTTAAACCTGACCACTGGCTCAGGCTCTTGACAAGACTGGCAGAAAAGTTAAAATGAAATTGTGAAAGGTTAAGGATAGATAAAAGGTATTTAATTTGCGGATGAAGTAGAACAAAACCCAAAAAGAAGACAACCCATTCATTACCCGAAGGATGTCTTCGGGATTTGTTTTGACAGACAGGAAAGACCTTTTAAAACCGAGCTTCCATAATTATGGAAGCGAAGGTGAAGAAGAAGATTCATCTTCTTCGCCTAGTGAATACTAGTTGAATCAACATATCAGTTGTTTGAAGTTGTCCCGAAATCTATTTTTTTTTGAGAGTTTGATCCTGGCTCAGGATGAACGCTGGCGGCGTGGATAAGGCATGCAAGTCAAGGGGACCCGCAAGGGTAACCGGCGAACGAGTTAGTAACACGTGGGTATCTACCCCATTCACGGGCATAACCTTGAGAAATCAAGGCTAATTCCCGATAGTCCCAAGTTTTCTTGGGTAAAGACCTAGAGCAATCTGGGTTGGAATGGGAGGAGCCCGCGGCCTATCAGCTAGTTGGTGAGGTAATGGCCCACCAAGGCTATGACGGGTAGGCGGTGTGAGAGCATGACCGCCAACGAGGGCATTGAGATACGGGCCCTACTCCTACGGGAGGCAGCAGTCGAGAATATTGGACAATGGGGGAAACCCTGATCCAGCGACGCCGCGTGCTCGAAGAAGCCCTTCGGGGTGTAAAGAGCTTTTCTGGAGGAGGAACCCCGTTAGAAATTTGGTTAATTTTTAAAACTGCCATTTCTTAATACGATTATTAATTGGGATATCGTATTTTATGTCAGAGAAAAATAATTTCTATAAATAAAATTATTTTTCAGCCAGATTTCTAACGGGGTGACAGTACTCCAGGAATAAGAGGGGGCTAACTCTGTGGGTCCGAATACGGACTAGGCGCAGAGCTCTGGTGGCAACATCAGAGGAGAAAATCTCGCTATATGCTGGAAACTCTATTTATGTCCGCTGAACTTCCTGATAAAATTAGTCTATCAGGACGCGTAAATAGACAATCAGCAGGAAACTTTTATTAATTAAATAAAGGGTTCCTCAGAGACTACACGCGAGACCCCCAACTTAGTGGTTGGGGTGATGATATAGTCCAGTTAAATCGTATGGATGAAAAGACCAAAGCAATTCTTATAGGGCTGACTCTAGGCGATGGTTATCTTACTCCATTTGTTGGCGCAAGCCGTCAATCTCGAATGGAGATAAAAGGTGATAATAAAAATCTACTTTACCTCAAATGGTTACATTCGCAATTGGAGCCAATAGGGGTTTCAGATTTAAAGCCTAAAAAGAATTATCACCAGCATCGCTTTTATACCAAAACTACTAAAGAGTTGGGTGAGTTAAGAAAGTTATTTTATCCCAGTGGACAAAAAACTGTTCCACAGAATATTAGAAAACTTCTTAAAAACCCACTCAGTCTAGCGGTTTGGCATCAAGACGATGGCACCTTGGATTGCCGTAGCAAATACCATTACAATGCGTCATTTGCTACATATTGTTTCTCATTCAACGATTGCAAGCTACTTGCAGAAGCATTGAGAGAGAACTTTAATCTCGATGTAAGAGTGTGTAAATGTCAAATGCGTGGAAAAATACACTATCGACTTTACATTACTTCCTCAAGCATGGGTCATTTTATAAGTCTAATTAAGTCTTATATAAATCCTTGCTTTAGGTACAAAATTCGCAAGTTTGACTAGCCAGCAGCAGCGGTAATACAGAGCCCTCAAGCGTTATCCGGATTTATTGGGCGTAAAGAGTCTGTAGGCGGTTTGGAAAGTCTTGGGTTAAATACTTAGGGCTCAACCTTAAGGGTGCCCAAGATACTTCCAAACTAGAGGGCGTTAGGGGCTGGCGGAACGGTCGGTGTAGGGGTGAAATCCGTTGATATCGACCGGAACACTAAAAGCGAAGGCAGCCAGCTAGAGCGACCCTGACGCTGAGAGACGAAAGCGTAGGTAGCGAACGGGATTAGATACCCCGGTAGTCTACGCTGTAAACGATGGACACTGGCTATTTGAAGTGTCGACCCTTCAAGTGGCGTAGCTAACGCGTTAAGTGTCCCGCCTGGGAAGTACGGCGGCAACGCTAAAACTCAAAGGAATAGACGGGGATTTACACAAGCGGTGGACCATGTGGCTCAATTCGACAACAAACGAGGAACCTTACCAGGGCTTGACAGGCTAGTGAAAATCCGCCGAAAGGCGGATCTACCCACAAGGACACTAGCCCAGGTGCTGCATGGCCGTCGTCAGCTCGTATCTTGAGAAACTCGAGACTCTTGGGAGCAATCCCAAGATGAAAACCGGCTCATAACGGTGAAACCCTAGTTCTTTTATCGAACGATAGTGAAGATGAAGAAGAGATTTATCTCTTCGACTATGATAAAATAGAAGAGCGGGCAATACCGTGGGAAGTTAGAAATTTATGCAAATTCTTCGTGCAAGAAAAAACTTAGAATTACCTGTTTCACAACGACAAGAAGAAATCTTGATCGGCTGTATTCTTGGCGACGCTCATATTACAAAGCGAGGCCAGATCAGAATAGAACAAGGCGAAAAACAGAAAGACTATCTTGCGTGGAAATATAATGAGTTACAATCTCTTGCTTACCAAAATATATACCAGGCCCAAAGAAGGGATAAAAGAAACGGTAAATCGTACAAGTCCTTCTACATTACACTAAGGCAATATTTTAGGCCTTGGCGTAATATCTGGTATCCCAACGGTAAGAAAATATTTTCCCAAAGACCCTCCATTACAAACCTATCTTTGGCTGTTTGGTATATGGATGATGGATCTTGGAATAAAACAAGAAATGCGATAATTCTTTCAATCGATGGATTTGACAGAAATGATCGAAATAAAATTCAAGAATTCTTCAAGGATGAATTGGGAATAGAGACCCTAATTCGTAGCAACAAGCAATTACGGATAAGAAGCAATTCACACGATAGATTCTTTGAGAAAATAAGACCATACATAATACCCAGTATGGAGTATAAAATTTCTAACCCCGTAACGACTGAGTCCTAATAAGGACGAGATAGCGGTTTTAACCCGCTATAATACGCCGGCACCCCACGTGGGTGGAGGTATAGTCTAACCCCAAAAGAAATTTGGGAAAGGAGACGTATGCTTAAGTGCTAAAACGAGCGCAACCCCTATCGTTTGTTTTAATTGTCAAACGAAACTGCCTGGGACAACCAGGAGGAAGGTGGGGATGACGCCAGGTCAGCATGGCCCTTTGATGCCCTGGGCTGCACACATGGTACAATGGGGCCGACAATGGGTTGCGAAGGAGCAATCTGGAGCTAATCCCATCAAACGGCCTCTCAGTTCGGATTGAGGTCTGCAACTCGACCTCATGAAGCCGGAATCGCTAGTAATCGCCAATCAGCTATGTGGCGATGAATACGTTCCTAAATCTTGTACTCACCGCCAAATAATCGCGCCTGGCAGCTTAGTTAGCTAATGGGTTAAAATCCCATCTAGTAGCCAAAAAATTAGCAGTCTCAGTACCGTAAGGAATTGAGACGAAGGGCTTGAGGCAAATAGCAGCCTATGAGAAAATTAAGTAATGGAAAGACGACTTTCGTCGGGCGGTCGAGAGGAAGTCAAAATTACCTTTCATTCATAGGATGTTAGGAATAGTTAACTAAGTGACCCAGGGAGATCCTAAGAAGAAGCGAGATTATCGCTTCTTAGGAAGTCAGCTGAGTCATAGTACCTGGCACATAACGTTTTATGTGCTCGGGAAGGACGAAACCTATTTATGCTTTCTCCAGACTACATCGTTGGACTAACCGATGGGGAAGGAAGCTTCTCGGTTTTTCTTCATTCTCCTCATAAAATTGGAGACTCTTGGACGCACTATACTAGGGCAGAGTGTCACTACTACATTAAACTGAGAGAGGATGAATTACCTTTACTGAAGAAGGTCCAGAAATTCTTTGGCTGTGGAATGCTTTATCTGCAAAAAGATAATAGACCTAATCATCGACATTGTTATAGATTCGAAATTAGTAGCTATCAGAAGATAAAAGAAGTGGTTATCCCTTTCTTTCGGAAGCATCCACCCCAGAGTGTTAATAGGAGAAATGATTTCAATTTGTTTTGTAAGATCTTTAAGATAGCCACAGAAAGAAAAGGTAAACATCTTACAGAAAAAGAGTTGGAGAAAATACGAAAATTGAAATTACAGATGCATATGTAGGACTCGCCGTATGCGGGAAACCCGCACGTACGGTGGGAACGGGAAATAATCTCAAATTATCCCAATCCGTCACATTAGGGAAGCCGGCAGTAGCCGAAGCGCCAGTTTAGCTGGTTCTAAGCTAAGGTCGGTGACAAGAATGAAGTCGT